>Ga0209269_1000058_pt1 | contig 209291 bp, 141 predicted proteins | sample MTBAKMMethaMetaG_FD_187455 | JGI IMG/M metagenome (GOLD analysis project Ga0209269, IMG submission 187455) | Enrichment culture microbial communities from Arthur Kill intertidal strait, New Jersey, USA, that are MTBE-degrading - MTBE-AKM (Arthur... | ecosystem: Environmental > Aquatic > Marine...
GGTAATGCATACATGTTTGATATGGGGCAAAACATGGTCGGATGGGTCAGGTTGAACGTAAAAGCTCCCGGGGGAACGAAAATTAAAATGCGATTTGGAGAAACACTGACTAAAGATGGAGAATTGTTCACGGAAAATTTACGGAGTGCTGAAGCAACTGATGTTTATATTGCTAAAGGAGAAGGAGAAGAACAATGGCAGCCATCCTTTACCTACCATGGTTTTCGTTTTGTTGAGATTACCGGATTGCCTTATCCTCCCGATGCTAATACCATAGAAGGATGTGTTGTGCATGATGACATTGCTCTTACAGGTACTTTCAGTTGTTCGAATGAAGTAATTAACGGAATATATAAAAATTGTTACTGGGGAATCCGTGGAAATTATCGCAGTATGCCTACGGACTGCCCGCAACGTGATGAACGGCAAGGATGGCTTGGTGACCGTTCTGTGGGTTCAAAAGGCGAAAGTTATATTTTCGATAACGCAGCTTTGTATTCCAAATGGATGCGCGATATACAGGATGCCCAGCTCGGTAATGGGAATATCCCTGTGGTAGCACCAAATCCACACGAGTGGATGACCCTTTTTGAAAATGTTACCTGGAGTGGAACCTATATCATCGTAAATGAGATGCTTTACCAGCAATTCGGTGATATCGATAACATAATACGCCATTATGATTCAATGAAAAAATGGATCATGTATATGAAAACAAACTGCATAGAAAATGATCTGTTAATAAAAGATGCCTTTGGAGATTGGTGTGCACCCCCGGAGTCACCCGAACTGATTCATTCAAGAGACCCTAAACGACACACACCCAGAGAACTGCTGAGCACCACTTATTTCTACCATATATGCCAGATCATGAAACGTTTTGCTTCTTTAGTAAACAAAGAGGAAGACATAAAAGAATACGAAATGCTGGCAGAGCAAATGAAAAGAGGGTTAAATGAACAACTATTTGATAAATCAACCCGGATTTACGGAAATAATTCAGCCACTTCAAGCATTCTGCCCCTGACTTTCAGAATGGTACCCGAAGAATATGAACCGGTAATATTTAACAACCTGGTGGAAAAAACCATGATTGAACGTAAGGGTCATGTAAGCTCCGGCTTGGTAGGAATCGGCTGGGTCAACCGTGTATTTTCCGATTATGGCCGTCCCGACATTGCTTACCGGCTTGCCGGCAATACTACTTATCCCAGCTGGGGATATATGCTGAAACAAGGTGCAACTACTATCTGGGAGCTATGGAATGGCGATACTGCTGATCCTAAGATGAATTCACATAACCACGTAATGCTTATCGGCGACCTGATCATCTGGCTGTATGAATATGTTGGCGGAATTAAGTCAGATATAGAATTACCGGGTTTTAAACATATAATAATGAAGCCCGTATTAGTTAAAGATCTTGATTCTGCCAAAGCCTCCTATGTTTCCATGTATGGGGAAATAACAAGCGACTGGAAAATACAAGAAGGTAAATATTACTGGAATATCTCGGTACCGGTAAACAGCTATGCTACCATATATATTCCCGCAACATCAGAAGCTGATGTGAAAGAAAAAAACAGGAAAGCATCAAATGTTAAAGGAATAAAATTCCTGAAAATGGAAAAGGATCGGGCTGTATTTACTGTCGGCTCAGGAAAATATGAATTTGTGTCGGAAAATTTTGAACCTGCATTATTATAAACAATATTACTTAATAATGTAAATAAAAATTTAAAAAAGTGATGTATTTTATTTATATTTAAGGTGTTAAATCAAAAACAAACAACATTTTCAGGATGAAAAATAAACTGGTTTTTACATTAGTGTTTTTAATAATTAATTTTATTTATAGTTATTCTCAAAATAAGACTATTATAATTAAAGATAATTCTGAAGGCAGGGTATTCGAAGGAATTGGAGCTCTTAGTGCAGGGGCATCTTCTAAATTATTGTTGGATTATCCTGTCGAAATTCGCAATCAAATTTTAGATTTCTTGTTTAAACCTAAATTTGGTGCAAGTCTTCAACATTTAAAAGTTGAAATTGGTGGCGATGTGAATTCAACTGATGGTACTGAACCCAGTCATGCTCATACACGAAATGAGTTTCTAAATCCCAGACCCGAATATTTCCAACGCGGCTATGAATGGTTATTATTGAAAGAAGCCAAAAAACGAAACCCTAAAATAATAACTGATTGCCTGGAGTGGGGTTGCCCAGGTTGGATTGGTGATGGTATATTCTATTCGCAAGATAACGCTGATTATATTGTTTCATTTCTGAAAGGTGCAAAAAATTATCATGATATTGATTTTGATTTCACAGGTATTTGGAATGAAAGACCTTATAACATTCAGTGGATTAAACAATTGCGAGTAACCTTGGATAATAATGGCTTGAATGATGTTAAAATTATTGCCGCCGATGGTTTTGATTGGAATATTGCTGCTGATATGCAAAATGACAAAGAATTGAATGATGCCGTTTATGCTATAAGTATCCATTACAACGAACGCTGGGATAAGGATCCATATTCATCGTCAGAAATTGCCAAACGCTTAAATAAGTCAATTCGAAACAGTGAAGGTGGGCCATGGAAAGGCGATTGGGATGGATTTGAATATCTGGTTAAATTATATAATCGCAATTATATTGTAGGGAAATCAACAAACGTAGTAACATGGAGTTTAATAACTTCTTACTACGATAATCTTTTGTTTCCCAATTCAGGATTAATGATTGCAAAAACACCTTGGAGTGGACATTACGAAGTTCAACCCGGCATTTGGGCAGTTGCACATACCACACAATTTGCTGAGCCTGGCTGGAAATATATCGATTCGGGTTGCGGATTTCTTAAGAAAGGAAGTTATGTTACCTTAAAATCTCCAGATGAAAAAGACTTGAGCATCATTATCGAAACAGTTGACACAATCGGTACTCAGACAGTAACCTTTCAAATAGATCAAAAATTCGCAAATAAAACGCTACATGTTTGGAAATCGACCCGCGAAAAATTCATATTTGAAAAACAAGCCGACCTGGCTGTCAGAAATAATAGTTTTACAATTCAGCTCGATGGCAAATCGGCCTACTCTATTACCACAACAAATGGTCAAACAAAAGGGAACTATCAGATCCCTGAGTATAAATCATTCCCTTTTCCCTGCAAAATCGATTTTGAAAACGATAGCATCGGGCAATTACCTAAATACTTTATGGATCAAGCTGGAGTATTTGAAGTACATAAACGGCAAGATGGCAACGGTAATTGCTTGAAACAAGTAGTCAATCAACAAGGAATCGAATGGGATGTTGGTCGAAATGTATTTGTTAGCACTATAACTGGCGATGTAACCTGGACTGATTACGAGATACATGCTGATGTGAATATTCAGGAGAATACGGGTTATGCTAAATTATTAGGCAGGATATCAGAAGTTAGAAGAGGTAGTGATTACCCTGACGGTTATTGGTTTAAAATAAACACTTCAGGTCACTGGTTAATATGCTCGGGAGACAATAGAATTGGTTATGGGACAACATCATTTCTGCCTTTTATCTGGCATCATCTAAGTATAAAGTTTGAGGGTAATAATATTGCTGTTATGGTAGACAATAAAGAAGTTGTTAAAGTAACAGATAGTAAGTACCAAAGCGGTCTCGCTGGACTTGGTTCAGATTATAATGTCGTTGAGTTTGATAATTTCGAAGTAAAATAATTAACGCTACCTAATACAAATAACTGTGGCGCTACTTCCTAATTTTTTAATCTGAGAAAATATGAAAAGCTTGTTTTTAAGATCAACCTTTCTCCTGTTTGCAGCGATTTTTCTCCTGACATCCGTTTTCCAGCAGACTGTTGCACAAATTAACACAAGAACTTTAATTAACGAGATGGCTGATCTGAAGAGACTGGCTGAATTTCCTTCACCAGGCTTTACTACTATCCAGCTTTCTTCATACGACAAGCAAAGTACCAGTCCTTCTGATCCTGGCTGGTTTGCAAACGGGGATGGAGGATTTGGACCAATGTCTGCTTTTGAAAAGGTAATCAGAGAGCCGGATGAAAACGGGATCGGTGAATACCTGATGTTTGATGTAAAAGGACCCGGAGCCATTGTAAGACTTTGGACAGCAACTATAACCGGAAATATCAGATTATACCTTGACGGAAAAACAGATCCTGTTTATAATGGAAGTGCATTTGATTTTTTTACCCGTACATATAACGCAATGGCCCCAGGAATGAAAGCTGATCTTGATGGTTCATTTACTCAATACCTGGCAGGTTATTATCCTATCCCTTTTGCTACACAATGCAAAATTGTTTGGGAGGGGAATGTTCAATTAATTCACTTTTATCATATTAATATCAGACTTTACGAACAAGGAACCAATGTGATCACATTTAAACCTGAGGACATTAAAACTTATCTTAAGGAAATAGAGAATACAAAAAAAATATTCTCTGATCCGGATAAATCTCTGTTATTATCAAATGCAGAAACATTATCTCTTGCAGTAAATGTTGAACCTGGAAAAGAACAGGAGATATTAAATATTAGAGGCAATAAAGGCATCAGTTATCTGGAAATGAAAATATTGAGCAATGATATAAAAACAGCCCTCAGGCAAACTGTTTTACGTATTTCTTTTGATGATGCTTCAGATCCCCAGATACAATCACCTGTCGGGGATTTCTTCGGAACAGCAGCCGGGATAAATCCTTATCAATCTCTCCCTTTTACTGTATTAAAAGACGGAACACTTATCTGTCGGTTTTTTATGCCTTTTAAAAAGTCTGCTTCCATAAGAATTGAAAATATAGGCGAGAAAAATATTGCCTTAGTGGGAAAAGTTAAAACGGAAACTTATCAATGGAATGAAGAACGATCCATGTATTTCAGGGCACGCTGGAGAGTTAATCATGATCTTGCTGCAAAGAGAGGAAATCCTTACGATATCAATTTTTTACATACAACAGGGAAAGGTGTATGCGTGGGAACAGCTATTCATTTATTGAATCCTTCAGAAAACCCTTCTAACTCTAACAATTGGTGGGGTGAAGGTGATGAAAAAATAGTTGTTGATGATAATCCGTTCCCGGTATTTTTCGGAACCGGATCTGAAGATTATTTCAATTATGCCTGGTGTTCCCCGGATATTTTTAGTCACGCATACTGTGGACAACCACGTAACGATGGTCCCGCATCCAGAGGTTTTGTGACAAATTTTCGTTGGCATATTCTCGATAATATTCCTTTCAGGCAAAATTTTGCTTTTTATATGGAACTTTTAACAAATGATATTATTGAAGGTTTTTCTTATGCGCGGATCATATACCATTATGGATTCAAAGACATGTATGATGATAACAATCGTATATCAATAGGAGATGTGCGGATCTTAACCCTGCCTGAAATATGGTATCCGAACATGACAATAAGCGATCCTAATTCATTGTTTTATGAGGCAGAAGATATCGTTATTAAAAATGATAATATCTGTTCCGTTCCTGGTCGTTTATGGTTGAATGGTCAGCTATTAGAGTGGAATCCCGAAACGGCCGGAGATAACCTTAATTTTATTCTTCCCATCGTTGATGATGGGAATTATATTGTTCATATCATTGCCAGGTTAGATAATAATTCCGGTTCATTTAATTTAAATATCAATGACTCAAAGATAAATATTACAAATACAACTCTTGATGACCTGAAGAAATCTGGTTCCGTGTATTCATTAGTTAATGATATTCAGAACAGAAATATTAAAACAATTAACCTGAACACTTCTCATGGTATTTTATCCAGGACATTCAGCTTAAATGCGTTGGAACTAAAAAGAGGCGGGCATAAATTAACCATGGAATCATTACAACCGAATAAGCCTATAGGTATTGATTATTTCTGGATTCAGAAAACTAAATGAAATCAAACCCGGTCATTTTAACCATTGAGTTTATGATTTCATAAGCATGGTTTATTTGACAGTTTATACTAATGCGGTCAGGAAATTTGAATAACTTAACCTTGAAAAATATGAAAAATTCTCTGTCAGTAATTCTGTTAGGTTCCATTGCAGGAACAGTTATAACAGGTTCCTTTTCAGCTTGTAATTCTTCAAAGGAAAAAGCCAGGAAGCCCAATGTAATCATTGTGCTTACTGATGATCAGGGTTATGGAGACTTTTCCGTACATGGACATCCGGTATTACAAACGCCTGTTCTTGATAAGCTTCATGGGCAGAGCATTCGTTTTACTGATTTTCATGTAGCTCCAATGTCCACCCCCACGAGGGGACAACTAATGACAGGCCGTGATGCAATGGCCAATGGTGCAACAGCAGTATGTATGGGCAAATCTATGATCAGGGAAGAACTTCCTACGATAGCCAATATTTTTAAAGCTTCCGGGTATCAGACTGCACATTTCGGTAAATGGCATCTGGGTGACAGCTATCCATACCGCCCTCAGGACAGAGGCTTCGATGAAACTGTGCACCACGGCGCATGGGGTATTACTTCTATTGCTGACTATTATTCAAATACCTATTGGAATGACAAGTATTTGCATAACAATGATTTAAAGCAGTACGAAGGATATTGCACTGACGTATGGTTTGATCTCTCAATTGACTTTATAAATAAAAGAGATAAAGGTAAGCCGTTCTTCCTTTATCTCGCGACCAATTCACCCCATGGTCCTCATCTTGTTGATGATGAATTTTCAGATCCATACCTGGAGAAGGGAATGCCACCTGTAACCTCCAAATATTTCGGTCAAATTGCCAATATTGATAAAAATATGCAAAAGCTACTTAATGTTCTGAATGAAACAGGACTTTCTGAAAATACGCTTTTACTATTTATGACAGATAATGGTACACTTCCTATCGGTTTTCGGGTTTATAATGCAGGTATGAGGGGAGTTAAAACAGAACCCTATGAAGGCGGGCATCGGGTGGCCTTGTTTTTAAATGGTCTTAAGCCTGTTTTGGGTGAACCCAGGGATATTGCTGAGTTAACACAAGTACAGGATATTTTACCTACTTTAATTGATTTATGTGATTTGACAACACCCGAGAATGTCAGATTTGACGGGATTTCATTAGCCCCATTACTCAAAGGAGAGACTGATAAACTGGATGATCGTATGCTTGTTGTTCAGTATGACAATCCATACCAGCCAGCAGAAAACAGAGCAGTGCTGTGGAAAAAGTGGAGGTTGGTTAAACATAATGAATTATATGACCTCTCTGTTGATCCGGAACAAAAAAATGATGTAGCCGGACAATACCCTGGTATAGTAAGAGATATGCAGAGTTATTACAATAAATGGCTGGATAAAACACTGCCATTGTACAATATAACCCGGTACATAAGAGTAGGATCTGAAAGGCAAAATCCGCTTATGCTGTTTTCCTCCGATTGGCAGGGAGAATATGCTGATAGCAAATGGTGCCTGTTTTCCGGTGATCGTACCGGCAACTGGCCAATTATTGTTGAAACATCAGGTAAATATAAAATAACACTTTATCGCTGGCATCCGGCTGCCGGAGTTGCACTGGATGCAAACATGTTTGATGATTGGAATAAGATAGAAGCAGGAGCAATCCCTGTTTCTCAGGCAAGACTGAAAACCAATCAGTTTGACAGTACTATAATAACTTCAGCCGGACAGGTTAGTGCGGAATTCTTTGTAGATATTGAAGCCGGTCAGGATAAAATCGAAACTTTTCTCATGGATAAAACCGGGAATGTATTATGCAGTGCTTATTACACGGAAGTTGAATTTATTAAATAACTCAGAATTATGAAAAAAACAATTTTTAAAACATTGACCCTTTCCTTAATATCTACAGGGTTATTGGTCGTTTCCTGTAATACCGATAAATCAGGAACTTTCAACAAAATAAAAAAAGCAGTTGATGAAATCATGATGGTTGATACCCACGAACACCTCATTACAGAAGAAGGAAGATTAACATATAAAACTGATATTATTTACCTGATGAATGGATATTTTTTTAGTGATTTATATTCATCAGGTGCCAGCATGGAGGAAATGAATTTTATACAGGACACTGCACAATTAATTGAGGAAAGGTGGAATAAGCTTGCCCCTTACTGGGAAAAGGCAAAAAATACAGGCTATGGATTAAGTTTACGTATCGCAGCCAGAGACCTGTTCAATATTGACGATATTAATAATAATACTTACATGGAATTAAACCAAAAATTACTCGAGTCAAATAGGAAAGGATGGTATAACCATGTATTAAAGGATAAAGCAGGCATTGAATTAATGATACTTGACCCTTTAAAAGGTTATACTGATATTAATAATAATTACTCTGATGAATACTTTGTAAAAGTAAAACGATTTGATCACTTTATTGGTACCAATGCTGAAAATATCAGAAATATTGGTACTCAGACCGGATTAAAAATAAATTCACTGGATGATTATATCAAAGCCCTGGATATTTCATTTCAAAAAGCAGTATTTGATGAAGGTATTGCAGGAATAAAATCCGGACAGGCATATTGGCGAACATTATTTTATGAAGATGTTAAAAAAGATTTAGCCGAAGAAATCTTCAATAAAATGTATTTAAAGAATCTGTCATTAAATGAATCAGAATCAAAATTACTGCAGGATTTTATGATGCACCAGATAATTGAACATGCAGGTAAATATGACGTTCCAGTTCAAATACATACCGGGATACTTGCTGGTGGTGGTTTTAATCCAAATCCGATTCCAAATACAAATGCAGTCAATCTCTATAACCTTTTTTTTAAATATAAAAACACCAGATTTGTTATATTTCATGGGAGTTATCCTTATATGGCAGAGCTGGCTGTTTTAGCCAAAAGTTTTCAGAATGTTTATATTGATATGTGCTGGATGTACATTATTTCACCATCAGCCAGCAAAAGATATCTTGAAGAATGGCTTTTTACAGTTCCTGCAAATAAAATAATGGCTTTTGGCGGAGATATCGGATTAACCGTGGAAGGAGTTTATGGACATGCCGTTCTGGCAAGAAAAATAGTTACCGAAGTACTGGTAAAAATGGTGGAAAGTGGTTATTATTCGGAAGAAGAAGCCATCGTTATAGCAAAAAGAATACTACGCGAAAATGCTCTTGAATTATATAATATTCAGAAAATTGATAATCGATTTTCTGCAGTTCGAAAACCAGTAAATATAAATAACTGACCACCGGGATCGTTTAACGATTTGCATTATGAATTCCAGCTAAATTGTGCTATTTAAAAACATAAAAAATATAACTACTGTCCGACTAATTAATATATATAAAACATTTTAAAAATGCTAAAAATATCTCACTACACAGGAGTCTTAATAATGATCCTGACTTCATTGTTTAATATTTCAGTTGAAGCAGAAATTAATGGTGATACCCTGTTCTGTTTTCTTACGAAACCTTATCTGCAAAACCTTAATGACAGTTCGGTTACCATTATGTGGCTGACGAATAGGCCCACTACAAGCTGGATAGAATACGGTAAAAATGAGAGTCTTGGGAATCAGCATCGTCAATCAAAGCACGGATTAATTGATGCAGGTCTTCCTGTTCAGAAAATGTCGTTATCAGGATTAACACCCGGAACTAAATATTATTACAAGGTAGCTTCTGTGGAAATTGTTGATTACGGTCCATACAATGTTTTATTTGGAGATACCATCTTCAGCGACACTTATTCATTTACTACCCCCGTCAATAAACTTTCTCAGTTCTCTTTTCTGGCATTTAATGACGTGCATGACAAACCGGATTTTATCAAAGAAGTGATCTCACGGGAAGCAACTGTTAATTTCATTGTTTACCTGGGGGATATTATGGGACATATCGAAAACAGTGAAACCATTATTAATAATTTACTAAAACCCTCTGCTGAATTTTTTGCTGCTGAGATACCTTTTATTTATGTACGGGGAAACCATGAGGCCAGGGGAGCCTATGCAAGAAAATTAATAGATTATATACACGTACCTGATCATGAATATTATTACTCCTTTACTTTCGGACCCGTGTTTTTTATAGTGTTGGACTGTGGCGAGGATAAAGGAGATGATCACCCTTCATACTCGGGACTTGTAGATTTCGATGAATACAGAAGGGAACAGTCGCTTTGGCTTAACCAGGTAATTAACAGCCGCGAATTCAAAGAATCAGAATATCAGATTGTTCTATCACATTTTCCTCTTGAGTTTGGAGAAATAACCGGTGTTGATGACATTCACAAACACGGGAGAGCTGATGTTGCTGAAAAATTTGGTGTTCCTCTGAACAGTGCAGGAGCAGATTTATGGCTTTGTGGTCATATGCACAGGCATAGAATTATTTACCCTGCCGAAAATAATGCCTCTTTTCCTGTGGTTATAGGCGGAGGACCCTATTACCAGCCTGGATCTACTTACACCAGGGTGGATTATGTGAGCGGAAAAATGGTAGCTACACTTAAAACAACAAACGGAGATGTAATCGAACGCCTGGAAATTAACTGTTTTTAATATAATATTCAGGCAATTAAACTTTTTTACGGTATAATAAAAGAATACATAATACGAATATGAAGATCTATAGAATTATATTATTCATAATAGCCTGTTTGAGTTTCAATGAAACATTTTCAGTTTTTATTACCGGAGATGGTCATCCATATTTGATTAAAAAACAGAAAATCAAAGTAGATGGTAATACAAAAGACTGGGAATCCTTAACACCGGTTTTGGTTCAGGACAGACAAAATCTTTGGATTGGTCAGGGACTGGAACCAGAATATTGGCAGGGCAAACAGGATTTAAGTTTCTCCTGGAAGGTTGCATGGTACAATCAAAAGATATTTTTTCTGTTTGAGGTAATTGATGATACCCTTTCTGATTTCACTCAACAGTTTACCTGGCTGAATGATTGCATTGAAATCTATATTGACCCTGAAAATCGGGGAGGAAACAGAATAGAAGGAATTAATGCCGATAATTCAATTCAGGATAGAATAGGAAAAAGAATATATGGATATGAAATGCATTTTTTACCCGATCAGCCCCCAAAGGTGTATATTGATGACACAAGAGCTGTATATTATACAGATTCTGTTCAGAATACCTTTTTTGAAAATACCTGGAAAGGAGAGGCTGTTACCAGATATACAGATAATGGCTACTTAATGGAAATCGGATTTAAAATACCTGATAATCGTTTGAAATACGGAAAAATAATCGGAATCGATGTGGCAGTTTGCGATGATGATGGTAATGGACGTAAAAGCTTGTTATTATGGAGCGCTGTTAAAGGTGAATTCTGGATAACAATGGATAATTTCAATAAAATGACACTCTCTAAAGGTTCAATATTTAATTCTAAAGAAAAATAGAAAAAACATGTTCGTCAAACTCTCTTTAATATTGACAATAGTCATGATTCTGGTGTTATTTCCCTCAAAGAATGCCGCACAGATAAATACCGGAAGTTTAATTGACGAAATGGTTGATCTGAAAAAACTTGCTGAATTCCCCTCTCCGTTTTATAACACCGTTCAGTTTTCATCATACGACAGGCAGAGCACCTTCGCCGATGCTCCCGGATGGTTTGCAAATTCAGATGGTTTTGGCGGTGCACCCATACCTGGTTTTGAAGAAGTGATCAGGGAGCCTGATGAAAACGGGATCGGTGAATACCTGATTTGTAATGTGAAAGGGCCGGGGGCCATCATCAGGCTCTGGACAGCAGGTATAAATGGAAATATCAGATTATACCTGGATGGGGTAACGGATCCTGTTTATAATGGAAGTGCTTTTGATTTTTTCACCCGTACATATAGTGCCATAGCTCCCGGAATCAAAACTGATCTTGATGGTTCATTTACTCAATACCTGGCAGGTTATTATCCTATCCCTTTTGCCAGCCGGTGTAAAATTGTATGGGAAGGCAATATTCAATGGCTTCACTTTTATCATGTTAATATCAGGGTATACGAGCAGGGAACAAGTGTGATCTCATTTAAACCCGGAGATATAAAAACGTATTTGAAGGAAATAGAGAATACAAAGAAAATATTTTCTGATCCTGATAAATATTTAATCCCGGCAAATACCGAGACCATCCCTTTTGCGGCTGATATAGAATCCGGCAGGGAACAGGAAATACTAAAGATATCGGGTAACGAATGTATCAGTTACCTGGAAATGAAATTACTCAGTTATGACCTGGAAACCGCGCTCAGGCAAACTATTATAAGGATTTCCTTCGATGAAGCCTCGGATCCTCAGGTACAATCCCCCGTGGGGGATTTTTTCGGAACAGCTGCCGGTTTAAATCCCTATCAGTCACTTCCTTTTACCGTTACTGAAGACGGCAGGCTTATCTGCCGGTTTCCTATGCCTTTTCAAAAGTCTGCATCCCTCAAGATTGAAAACCTGGGAGAAAAAAGTATTGTATTAACAGGAAAAGTAATGACCGGAAAATATCAATGGGATGAGCAAAAATCTATGTATTTCAGGGCACGCTGGAGAGTTGATCATGATATTAGTGCATCTATCCGGGAGCGCCCCGCTGACATTCCCTTTTTACATACAAAAGGGAAAGGTGTTTGTGTTGGCACAGCCATTCATTTATTGAATCCATCTGCTAATCCTTCCGGCCACGGCAACTGGTGGGGTGAGGGCGATGAAAAAATATTTGTGGATGACAACCCGTTCCCGGTATTTTTCGGAACCGGATCTGAAGATTATTTCAATTACGCATGGTCGTCACCAGAAATTTTCAGTTATGCATACTGTGGACAACCCCGTACAGATGGGCCCGGGACAAGAGGCTTTGTGACAAATTTCCGCTGGCATATCCTCGATAATATTCCCTTTAATAAAAATTTTGCTTTTTATATGGAACTTTTAACCCATGATCATGTCGGGGAACTTTCCTATGCACGAATGATCTACCATTATGGTTTCAGGGGTATGTATGATGATAATATGCGGATATCAAAGGGAGATGTACGCACATTATCCCTGCCCGAAATATGGTATCCAAATGCAACAATGGGGTCTGCTAATTCACTATTTTATGAGGCAGAAGACATCATAATACACCCTAATAACACCGGCCTTGTTGCCGGCAGGTTATGGTCGGGAGGACAACTGCTGGAATGGAAACCTCAAAAGACAGGTGATAAAATTAAATTAATACTTCCGGTTTTAAAAGACGGAAATTATGTAATTCACATTACCGCCAGGTTGGACAGCTTTTCCGGTTCATTCAATGTGAAAATCAATAATTCCGGCTTAAACTTTAAAAACATATCACTCAATGACTTTAAAAAGAATGGTCTTTTTACTGCCGGGGATGATGATCCCGGCAATAACAAAAATAGAAATATAATAAACCTGAATACTCATGGTGGCATTTTATCCAGGACATTCAGCTCAAATGTTTTAGAATTAAAAATGGAGGAAAATATATTAACCCTGGAATCATTGGAAAACAACCTTCCGGTTGGTATTGATTTTATATGGATTCAAAGAAGATAATAATTATTAGTTTAACATACAATAGTTCGTTAAACTTTTTATATTGCGTTGATAATGAATATTTTAACAATTCTCCCTTAAATTGCTCATGTAGTTAATAATCAACATATGCAATACTTAATTCGATTACTAAAATGCTCATTATAAATACATTAAAAAATTATAACGAAGTATTGTTAAAGCATATTAAGAAATAGTAATTAAAGTAATATCAAAATGAGATTAATAAATTTATTCCTTCTATCATTGATAATTAGTATAGCTGGTTCGCCGGTAATGTATGCTCAAGGTCTGTTGTACGAACTGCATAAGCTATACCACGTTGACCACCTGCCCCAATACCTTAATAGTGAATATGTGGAACAATTTTCAAGTTATGACCGTACCGGAGGCAATGATGACGGTTTTAGCGGAACATATTCCTATATCCGGACCGAAGGTGAGGATCAGGTCCTTGCTGAAATGAAAGGACCCGGAGTTATCAACCGGATATTTATTGCTAATCCCTCTTCTGACACTATTTCATTCTATTTTGACGGAGAGAGTGAACCCACCATAAGTCTCCCTTCTATAGAATTATTTACCGGTAACCGGTTCCCCTTTTTGAATCCCATAGTCGGACATGAATTAGGTGGTTATTATAATTACCTCCCCTTACCATACAGCAAATCCTGTAAGGTCATCTATAAAGGGAAAATGCGGTTTTATCAATTGCAATACAGGACTTACCCAGGAAAAACAAAGATCATATCCTATACTCCTGAATGGACTGAAGAGGAAAAAAAGGCCTTGCAAAACGCAATTAACCTCTGGGAAGGATATGGCACCAACTTCCTGGAAAAGCTGTATAACTCCGTTAGTGTGGAAACCAAAACTCTTAACATCTATCCCGGTGATACAAGTCCGGTTTTTGAAATGAATAAAGGTGGAAGAATCGTTGGTATTGAGATAGATAGATTGGACAGGCTGGATAGGAACGATAACAACCTTGTCTTAAGAGCCAGATGGGACCGGGAGAATCAAAATGCCATTGACGTACCCGTGAAAGATCTTTTTGGATTTTATTTCGGAGAGAAAAGCATGCAGTCACTGATTGGGGGAACCACGGGAGAAACATCTTACTTCTATTACCCTATGCCCTTTTCAAATTCTGCAAATCTTGAGTTGGTATACATGGATGGAACAGGGCATTCCCCAACTGGTGCACAAGTGACTATTAGAATCTATTATACTTCTGAACCACGTGAAAAAACAGAGGGAAAATTCTATATCCACTGGAGACATGACAGACCTGAAGAAGGCATTCCATATTTCATAATGCCGGATTATCAGGGTAAAGGACATTATGTTGGGACTATCCTGGCCTGCCAGGGATTATTACCAGGATCTACCGGCTTTTTTGAGGGTGATGATCAGGCCGCGATTGATGGTGAATTGCGCATTCATGGCACAGGAAGTGAAGAATTTTTTAACGGAGCCTGGTATAATATCCCCGATCGTTGGGATATGGCATACAGTATGCCTACACATGGTTGCCTGGGGTATAACCGCGCTGCCAGTAGAACAGGGGGATACCGTCATTATTTTGCTGACAAACTTAATTTTTCAAACAATTTCCTGCTGACCATTGAACATGGCCCGGAAGGAAACAAATTCCCCGTTGATTACCGCTCCATGGCTTTCTATTATGCTGAATATCCCCTGCCGCAGAAACCAACATGTCCAGAAATTATTGTATATCCAGACACTCCTGCCCTGAGGTTCCAGGGTAACTTTATCCCTATTCTCCGGTTCAGGTATGGAAGCCTGATAAATGAATTCAGGGAAGGGAGAATGGTTTTGGTCATGCAACCAGATGGTATTGAAAAAAAAATTAGAGACTATATGTTCGTTCAATTCAATTTGGAAATTCCTGTGGATGGATCTTATAAGTTGTATTGTTCCTATTACTTGTCGCTTACATCGGGAGATATAAAATTTATGCAAAGGCAGGTAACACTCACAGAATGGAGTAACATTATCCCTGAGGGGAATAATTTTGTTGAAAGGGAATTTATTGGAAAACTTAAAGTTAAGGATGGTTCAGCAACATTAACTGTTCATCTTACTAATGATGAGAACAATCATTTTTGCCTTCACGAACTTTTTCTTGTAAAGGAATCAGTTGATTAATAAATTTATACAAATGAAGAATAATAGTACAATCATTATTTTGACATTCAATATATTAATCTTTAAATTTGATTGAGTTAAAACTAACTTCAAATACTTACCCATAATGAAAAAGAATATAAATTTTCAAAGGAATACAAGGTTTTTCCTGAATTTATCAGAAATAATTACAGCAATAGTAATTATTTCTATATGTATCGCCTGCCAGCGTATACCAGATGAGCCTACCCGGATCATTAAAAAAACAGGTATATCACAAGGTATTTGTGTTTTACTGGAAGATACAAAATGTGAACTTGCAATAAAGTTGGCACAGGAAAGTGAGTTTCTGATATATGTGCAACTAATTAATAGTGAAGACATTGAAGTTTCGCGCCAGGCGGTTGAAGCTGCGGGGTTTTACGGATCACGTATTTTTATTGAGAAAGGTAACCCCACACGAATTCATCTGGCCGACAACCTGGCTGATGTCATTATCGCAACAAATACTGAAACCCCTGTTACAGAGTCAGAAGTTCTTCGGGTTCTGCGCCCCCAGGGCAAAGCCTTTTTGGGTAAAAAAGAACTAACAAAGCCATTTCCTGAAGGAATTGATGATTGGAGTCATCCATACCACGGTCCTGATAATAATCCACAATCCAATGACCAGATTGCCCGGGCTCCTTATCTCACACAGTTTCTTGCTGAACCCTATTATGCACCTCTGCCACAAGTTGCGGTTTCTGCGGGAGGTAGAATATTTCAGGCCACCGGGCACCTTGCTTTTCATGAGCGGGAAGAAGCATTGCTTAATTCGCTTGTGGCATACAATGGATATAACGGTACAATGCTTTGGAAACGAAAACTCACTCCGGGTGTCATGATCCACCGTAATACAATGATCGCAACACCTGAAATTTTATATGTTGGAGATGATAAAAGCTGCAAGCTTATCAATACTTCTACCGGTAAGTTAATAGATGAAATTATCCCTCCTATAGATATTGCGGGTGGAACTTTCTGGAAGTGGATGGCTATGGAAAACGGTATCCTTTATGCACTCATTGGCGAGCAGGAACAACGAGACCCAGTGTTAAAACAAAAAAGAGAAGCACATGGCTGGCCATGGTATCCGCTTTCGAAGGGTTTTAACCAGCCGGATAATCCATGGGGATATGGACAAAATCTGTTGGCTATCAATCCTAAAACAAAAAAAATAATCTGGAATCACAAAGAAACAGAAGATATTGATAGTCGTGCCCTTGGCATGAAAAACGGACGAATATACATATACCGGCATAATACTTTCCTGGCTTGCCTGGATACAAAAAAAGGTGAAGAAATCTGGCGTAAAACCCCGGAAAACGATCCTGAACTTTTTAACGCGATCGGAGAAGATATGGACAGACAAGACTGGCGTACAAACTGGCGTACTACAGTTTATCTGAAATGTAGTGATGAAGCATTATATTTTGCAGGACCGACAATTGGTAAACTACTTGCCGTTTCTGCCAAAGATGGTAGTTTTCTCTGGGAAGATCCCTATAATAATTATCAGTTAGTTCTCCGTGAAGATGGATTATATGGTTTCAGCGGACAAATTGATAACGCTGTGAGTAAAAAATTTGATCCGCTTACCGGGGAAGTTTTAGCAGAACTGGACACAAGAAGACGTGCCTGCACCCGTCCAAACGGATCTGTTGATGCAATTTTCTTTCGTGCTGGTGGCGGTTCACACAGGCTTGATTTGGCCAGTCAAACTATTCAATGTATTTCACCAATGCGGCCAACATGTTTTGATGGCGTAACTATCTCTAATGGACTTCTTTACTGGTGGCCATCAGTATGTGATTGCCAGGCAACATTATATGGTATTACCTGCCTGGGGCCGGCCGGAGATTTTGATTTCACCCAAAAAGCCACTAAAGAAGAACGACTGGAACAATACGGTATAAACAATATCGTTAAACTGGAAGAAACATCAGCCGACTGGCCAACTTTCAGGGCAAATAACACCTGTGATGTAACTACAGAGGCTATAATACCGGAAAAAATAACCCCATTATGGTGGTTTGCTCCGGAAAAAAGATTTACACCTACTGCCCCCATTACCGTCGGTGGTATTTTATTTTTCAGTGGTTCAGATGGTATCGTGAGAGCCCTTGAAACTTCAACCGGAAAAATTCTCTGGAAGGCTTATACAGGAGGACCTGTAATCTTCCCTCCAACTTACTGGGAAGGTCGTTTATTAGTTGGTTCCGGAGATGGATGGGTTTATGCCTTTGAGGCCATGACAGGAAGATTATTATGGAAATTTAATGCTGCACCTGAAAATCGGAAAATACCCGTATATGGATCTTTAATGTCAACCTGGCCGGTTGCAGGCGGAGTAATTGTACAGGATGGAGTGGCTTATTGCGCAGCTGGTATTGTTAATTATGACGGCACATACGTGTATGCGCTTGATGCTGCGAATGGTAACATCATATGGCAAAATAATACTTCAGGTCATCTGGACCCTGATTCCCGCACAGGTATAAGCGTACAGGGTCATATGCTCATTAGTGACGACAAACTTTACCTGGCAAGCGGATCTTCTGTTTCTCCTGCAATCTTTGATCTGAAAAACGGACAATGCCTTAATGATCCGGAACCCCTGAAATCGGGCAATTCATATTCATTCCGGGGACAGGAACTTTATAAGATTGGTGATGAAATCCTGCCTGGTGGCATGCCCCTGTATGGAGATCCTGATTATCCCGTATATGATTACTCAGTAGTTTTAAAATCTTTGTACACATCAGCAGATGATAATGATATTTTTCTTATAAATAACCAAAAAATTATATGCTTCAATAAAATACCAAAAAAGATAACAAATACTCTTGTTTATGAAATGATGCAGGACCTCTATTCATGGGGCTATAAAGGTGTGAAGTTTAATAATTTTGGTAATCCATTATGGGAGTACGATTGTGGAGAGGCAGTGGCAATAGCACGGGGCAAAAATGCAATAGTTTACACTTCAGTTCCGTCTAAGAATTATAATATAAATCTTGTGGCAGCTCTAGATATAAAAAATGGCAAAATGCTCTGGTCAATCCCATTAATTTCAACTCCCCTTCCCTGGGGTTTAATTGTGGACAGTGAAGGTCGGATTATTGTTGCTACCAAAGACGGGCAGATAACATGTTATGGACAGATACAGAAATGATAAGATATCTTAAAATATTTATACTTTTTCAACTGTGGCTTTGTTTTCAAAGTCACCCGATACTGGCATGCAGATATAACGTTCGCGAAACAGGTTTTGTTGATCAGGGTACAAGACCTTATTTTTTCTATGGTTATATTAATAGCAACACTGAAAAAGAAATTATTCAAAAATTTAAACAAATATCCCATAAAGTATTATATGATTGCAACATACAGGTTGAGATCATTGATGTCGATTTGCAGAAAGACCACCCAGCACTGGAATACATCCCGGAAACCCAAATGCAATCTTTTCCTTTCGCAGTTCTGGTTTCTCCAAACGGGCAATCTCTGCAAGTTGATATTACAAAGGAAAATGAACCTTTTGAAAAGTCTTTGAATTCTGCTCTTAATTATATTATTTTCTCACCTGTCCGGGAAATAATTATAAAAAATGTTATTGAAACCTATGGAGTAATATTGCTTATTGAGGGGGAAAATGAACAGGCAAATGAAAATTACAGGGCAATAGCATCTTCCGCAATAGAAAGCATAAAGAGCCAAATGAAATTCATGGTAAAGTATATAAAACATCCTCCTGTTTTAATTTCATTAAAACGGGAATCCCTTTTTAATGAAAAAATTCTGCTGTGGAGTTTAGGCATGGAAGAAAACAGCAAAGACTCCTACGCAGCGATATTTTATGGAAAAGCAAGATGGATAGGCCCTCTTATGAAAAACGATGAAATACACAAAGAGAATCTGATCCGTATTCTTTCAGTTATTGGTCTTGATTGTGAATGCGGAACAGATATATCATGGGTGGGAGGTACTATTTTGCCGGTAAAATGGGATCAGAAAAGACAAACACAAGTTGCTGAATTGTTGGGATTTGATCCTGAAAATCCCCTGGTTATTTTTGAAGTAACCCGTATTCTGAAGATGGGATCTTCTTCCTATCCGGATGTCCCGGTAGTAATTCCTGATACTAACAAAAAATATGATTGGGCCTCTGAGGGATATATCATAGATAAACCAAAATCCCATTTAAAAAGAACTTTCTTTGTTTTTGTGGGTTTTGTAATCGTAATTGCTATTTCTGCTGCGATAATACTAATAAGAGCTAAAAAAAGAACTTTTTAAATTTATAGTATGACATCAAAAGAAAGAGTTGCTAAAGCGGTTAATCATCAATCGCCCGATCGCCCTCCCGTTTATGTAACCTTAACCCCGCAGGTTGCTGAAAGATTATCGGATTATTTGCATGTACCCTATGAACCCCCTATGGATTCCCTGCTTTCTACCAGAATTTCCCATATGGATTTATTAACGGGACTTGGGAACGATTTAGTGGGAATTGCAGCATGTGCACCAGAATCACACCCCACTATTACTGATAAAAATGGAATAATAACAAATGAATGGGGTATGCAATTTAAAAATGCAGGTCTTTATAATGAATTTTACCAGTTCCCCCTGGCCTCAGCTACCTCAGTTGAAGACATAAATAATTATCCCTTCTTTAATCCGCATGATCCCAGTCGGTTTGAAGCTGCAAAATCAACCGTAAATAAATATTCAAAAGATTACTCCATTATCGCCGATCTGGAATGTGCAATATTCGAAACATCATGGTATTTGACAGGACTGGAAAAATTTCTGACAGATCTGATCATGGAAACTCCATATGTTAATACCTTACTTGATAAGGTGATGGAAATTAATATCATTACAGGGAAACACCTTATTGAAGCAGGAGCCGATATACTTTGGGCGGGAGATGATTTCGGAACTCAAGGAGGTTTGATAATGGATCCGCTTTTATGGCGTAAATATTTTAAACCCAGAATTAAAACTATGTTCGAGGAATTTAGAAGGATAAAACCTGAAATAAAAATAGCCTGGCATACTTGCGGATCTGTGTATCCCATAATTCCTGATTTTATTGAAATTGGACTGGATATCCTGAATCCTGTTCAACCTCTAGCTAAAGATATGTCCCCGGACTTTCTGAAAAAAAATTTTGGGAAAGATCTGGTTTTTTTTGGAGGAATTGATGTTCAATATCTTCTGCCAAATTCTACCCCTGTGTATATAAAAAAAGAGGTGATAAGGATTTCAAATATATTAGGGAAAAATGGAGGATATATTATCGCTCCTGCACATAATATTCAGGATGACACTCCTACAGAAAATATTTTAGCGTTATTCGAAACTGTAAAAACAATGTAATCGGAAGATCACTGTTTGGTTTACCCATTTTCCGGGGACATGCTGTTTTATTTACCGGAACATATACTATATACGGTGGATTAAAATACGTGGCTTACACCGATATTATTCAGGTTTTTCTTCTGATCACAGGCGGGATAGCAGTTACTTTTATCGGCTTGCAAAAGATAGGAATAGGGTTACCTGACTATAGTAACAACATTTTTGGAGGACTTAAAGCTTTATATAATAACGCTCCTGATAAATGCAGGATGGTGCAATCCTATAATCATCCTGAACTTCCATGGTTAGAAGAGTTTTTTGTAGAACTATGGCTGGCTAATATTTTTTACTGGGGCTGCAACCAGTTTATTACCCAGCGTACGCTGGCTGCAACGAATTTCTGGCATGGACAGATGGACGTTGTTTTTGCCGGTTACCTTAAATTATTAATACCTGTTATTGTTTTTTTTAGGGTAATTATGTATTATAAATGATTAAATTATTATAGTTATGAAAAGTTGTAGTTTTTTAGTTTTCCCATTGTTAATTTCTCATTTTACACAAGCTCAGGAACGGCCAAACATCATATTAATTATGGCAGACGATATGGGTTATTCTGATCTGGGTTGTTATGGTGGTGAAATAGATACTCCTAATCTGGATCAGCTGGCAGAACAAGGCATTCGCTTCACTCAGTTTTATAATTCTACGCGTTGTTGTCCGACACGTGCATCTCTGATGACCGGACTTTATCCGCATGAAGCTGGGATGGGTTATATGACTGGTGTTAATGCGGGTTCCGGGTATGAAGGTTTCCTGAACGATTCATGCATCACCATACCCGAAGTATTGTCCAAAGCAGGATATTTCACTACCATGTCAGGGAAATGGCATGCTGGTGCAGTACAGAAATCCTGGCCCGAAAATCGGGGGTTTGATCGTTTCTTTGGGATTCATCACTGGGTCAACAGTTATTTCAAAGTATTGGAAGATTGTGAAATTTATGAAGATAGTAAAATTGTAATCCCTCCTGAAGAAACTCCGGAACTTTATGCAGAAGAAGGTAGAGAATGGTATACAACTGATGTATTTACCACCAAAGCAATTGAATATATAGATGAGTCCTTGAAACAAGGAAAACCTTTCTTTCAGTATATAGCCTATAATGCACCTCACTGGCCTTTGGAAGCGCATGATGAAGTCATTGACAAATATCTCGAAAGATATTCAATGGGTTATGAAGTGCTGAGAAAAGAAAAATACGAACATATGAGAAAAATGGGCATTATTAACCAAAACTGGAATTTACCAGAGCAGGTTACCCCTGAATGGGATTCGCATAATGATAGCGCTAAACTTGACATGGAATTCCGCAGGGCTATTTATGCAGCCCAGATCGAAATCATGGATTGGAATATAGGTCGGCTGGTTGATCATCTCAAAGAAAAAAACGTACTTGATAATACAGTGATTATTTTTCTTAGTGACAATGGCTGTTCAGCGGAACCCATGAATACAAATTATGGATTTCAATGGGCCAAAAATACACGTTGGAATTATCCGGAGTGGAGAAAAAACTCAAACGGGTCTTCCAGCCAGGGGAGGATTTGGAGCATTGCCAGCAATAGTCCCTTTCGCATGTATAAAATATTCACCTATGAGGGGGGTATATCAACACCGCTAATTATTCATTGGCCTGATGGAATAAAAAACCGAGGCCGATTGGACAATAAAATATCACATATTATGGATATCATGGCAACTTGTATAGATTTAGCCGGAGCTTCATATCCTACAGAAATAAATGGTGTCCCGGTAATACAAACACGAGGGATCAGCCTGGTTGACAATCTTAAAGGAAATAATGGGAAAGAACACGAATTCATATTTTGGGAACACGAAGGAAATGGCGCTCTTCGAAAAGGTAATTGGAAAATCGTTTCTTCCAATGCCAAAGATCAGGAAAAATGGGAATTATTTAATATGGAAACTGACCGTACTGAAACACAAGACCTTTCAGAAACTTTACCTGAACTAAGAAAAGAAATGATAGATAAATGGGTCAGACTGGCGTATGATTTGAAAGTACTTCCCTGGCCTGATTACAGAACAGCAAAGAAGAACCCGGTAGACAAATAAAATAGAAACAAAAATGAAAAAACCATGATGGAATTTTGTCATTTCAGGTTTTCAGGATATTTGGAAAAGGATTCGTAGAAAAATCTGAAGCAGCATTACAAAAAGATTTTAACGATTCTGATTGGGAAGATATCTGTCTTCCTCACGATTGGAGTGTTGAATTAGGGTTCAGTCGCGAAAATACAGCACCATCCACTGGTTTTCTTCCTGGCGGAGTGGGTTGGTATAGAAAAGTTTGTTAACTGAATAGTTACCAGAAATCATAAAAGCTCAGATTTTGTTGAATTTAATATGTTTTATAACATAAAAATCTTATTAAAAACTTAATCGTTTAAGCCTATATTTGAAATATAAATATTACGTCAACTGGGGTTGTCTCAAAAGTGTTTTAACCACGAAGAACTCTAAGTACACATAAAGGGTGCAAAGTATATATATTTGATTTTCAATTTTTGGAGTCCTTTGTGCCATCCTTGGTGTCCATTTGTGGTTAAATATGATTATGACTTAGAAACAACCCCCCGCATTCATGTAAATCAATAAATAATTCAATTAATTATTTATATGTGATTCCCAATTGAAGAAAAACACTAAATCCTGCTAATGTCATATACTGAAAATATAAACATAAATATATAGAGGGAAAATAAAATCTATTTATCTATTCATCACTAAAAGTAAAATATTATTTATTAACGAAAACCTGATTCTACTTTGATTTTAAAATTGAACTAAATTATAAGAAATGAAAAAACTAACCACAACCATTATTAAAAGCCTTAGTACGCTTATTATCTTAAGTTTACTATTTGGATGCACAGTTTCAAGAACAGATGAAATAGAAACAGGGTTTCTCAATCCTCCTGATTCTGCAAAACCCCGTACCTGGTGGCACTGGATGAATGGAAATGTAACAAAAGAAGGAATAACAGCCGACCTGGAAGCAATTAAAAAAGCAGGAATTGGAGGGGTTCAGGTATTTGATGTAAAGATGTTCTTCTTAGGCCTATCTGATCCTGATATCCTGTCTGAACGAGTTGATTATATGTCGCCTGAATGGCTCGAAATGCTGAAGTACGCTGCTAATGAATGTGTGCGGTTAGGCCTGGAGATGACTATGAATACAGGTTCAGGCTGGAGCACAGCCGGAGGCCCATGGGTTAAACCTGAAGGATCAATGCAAAAACTTGTATGGTCAGAAACCCGTTTTAAAGGACCAGCAAAAATATCCTCTGTCCTGCCCACTCCTCCCGACGTTTTTGGACCCTTTCAGGATATTAAAGTGCCTCTATGGGAAGGTTTTCATCCTCCAATTATTAATGACAATTTTTTTGCGGATTATGCAGTTATTGCTTACCGCCTTCCGCCTTCCATTAAACCTTCCATGCTGGAATCATCTCCCAATGTTACAACTTCTCTTCCCTCCACTGATATTTCAGTCATTTTACAAAACAGCTACAATACCATTATTACATTTCCGCCACTGCAACATGGGGGAAGTCATTATATCCAGCTTGAATTTAATGAACCTTTTACGTGTAACTCGCTTACCATCATGACTACGGCATCTGACTGGGAGCTCGAGACCGGAAATGATGGAAAAAATTTTACCACTGTTCTGAAACCAGGTCCTCTTTCAAAGTTTAAATTTCCACCTGATACTTATGTATTTGAGAAAGTCACAAGTAAATTTTATCGTTTGAATATCAAAGACAAAGAAAGCTTTGATATAAGGAATTTCAGATTGAATGCAGAAGCAAAAATCAATCGTTGGGAAGTTAAAGCTGGTTTCGATATGCTCCTGGACTACGATCAAATAATCAAATCCGACTTCTCTTCTGAACAAGCCATTAATCCTGAGGAAGTTATGGATATCACGAAGATGATGGATTCAAATGGCCTGTTGAATTGGGATGTTCCTGAGGGTGATTGGGTTGTTTTGCGTTTGGGCAGGTCATCCACAGGTAGACCCAACTGGCCTGCCACACCAAAAGGTATAGGTCTGGAATGTGATAAATTAAGCAGGGAAGCCGTCCATGCCTTTTATAATGGACTCATGGACCCGGTTAAAGAAGTACTTGGACCATTGGTTGGCACCGGACTTAAATACCTGCTCATTGATAGCTGGGAGTCTAATCATCTGAACTGGACACCAGAGTTCACTTCAGAGTTCCGGAACCGCCGGGGTTATGATCCAACACCCTATCTGCCGGCCATGACTGGTGTGATGGTGGGGAATGCAGAGATAAGTGACAGGTTTTTACGTGATATCCGAAGAACAATTGCTGATCTGATTGCTGATAACTTCTACGGGGGTATACAGGAATCAGCTCACCTGGATAATATGGGACTTTATGCAGAAGCTTTGGGATTGAACCAGCCATGGATAAGTGACCAGCTTAAAGCAAAAGGACAGACAGATATTCCAATGGGTGAATTCTGGATACCTACCCACCCTGGATTTAATTCCGTAAATTCAAAAGATAATGAGCACTATTGCGACCCTAAAGAAGCTGCATCAGCTGCTCATATCTACGGGAAAAAAATTGCAGCTACTGAATCCTTCACAAGCGGTGGGAGTAATCACTGGGCATTGGCACCATTCTGGCTTAAGGCTTACGGTGATTATTATTACACTCTCGGTATAAACCGTTTTATCATGCACACCTACGCACATCAACCTGTTGATGATAAAAAACCCGGAATGACATTGGGAATCTGGGGACAACATTTCGGCCGGCATGCTACCTGGTGGGAAAATGGCGCACCGGAATGGATAAAATACTTAAGCCGCTGTCAGTTCCTTCTTCAGCAAGGTTTGTTCCAGGCCGATGTACTTTATTATTATGGTGATGACGCTCCTGCTACCGCTGGACAAAGAGATGAACTAATTCCCGGCCTGCCTTATGGATATGACTATGATATCTGTAACACAGAAGTTCTGCTTGAGCGTATAAGCGTTAAAAAAGGACGTATTTCCCTGCCCGACGGAATGAGTTATGCAGTCCTGGTCTTACCTGACGATTCCCTCATGATCCCTTCGGTAGCAAATAAAATAATGTCACTGGTAAAAAATGGAGCTACCGTGATTGGCCCTAAACCAATGAAATCACCAGGTTTATTTAATTACCCTGATTGTGACACAGAAGTGGCTAAAATCGGATCTGAAGTGTGGGGTAATTGTAATGGGAAAAATATCACCATGAATAAGTATGGAAAAGGCCGGGTAATCTGGGGAAAAACTCTGACTGAGGTTTTTGAAGACATGAAACTTAACCCTGATTTTACATTCAAATCAATAGAATCAGATTCTGATATTGGCTATATCCATCGTAAAGATTACAAATCTGATATGTATTTCGTTCAAAACAGGTTAAACCGGCCTCAGAAAACATTATGTTCTTTCAGAGTTACAGGGAAACAACCCGAATTATGGCATCCTGATAATGGTAAAATTGAAAAACTCTCCGTTTTTACTGAAAAAGATGGATTAACACATGTGCCAATACATTTCGATAATTTCGGTTCTGTCTTTGTCATATTCAGAGAAAAGGCCGGAAAAACTCCGGTTTTGGAAGTTAAATGCAACGGGAAACCTGTCATTTCTGCAAAAACATTAACTTCTGATTTGGATCAACCAGAAATTGATCAAATTCATCTGGCACTTTCAGATGTGGGTAATATTAATGCAACTGTTTTTGATCCGGGTAATTATGAATTTATACTATCTGACGGTTCCATCAAAACTGTGGAAGTTCCCCAAATAGCAGCTCATAAAAAAATTGAAGGCCCCTGGGAACTAAGTTTTCCAAAAAACTGGGGTGCGCCTGAATCAGTAAAATTGGATTCCCTTATTTCATGGACGAAACATCCACAGGACGGAATAAAATATTTCTCCGGCACAGCTGTTTACCAAAAAGTAATTGAAGTTTCAGTAGATACTGAAAATAATGAAAATCGGATTTATCTGGATCTTGGAAACGTAAAAGAAATCGCCGAAATTAAACTAAATGGCAATATCCTGGGAACATTGTGGAAACCTCCTTTTTGCATTGACATTACTTCAGCTGTTCAGCAAGGTAAAAATGATCTTGAAATAAAAATTACCAACCTTTGGCCAAACCGCCTTATTGGTGATCAAAACCTTCCGAAGAATGAACGCTTTACCTGGACATCTTTTCCCCCCTACAGGAAAGATCACCCTTTATTCGATTCAGGACTGATCGGACCTGTTTACCTGAAAGAGTCAAAAGTAGTTGAAATTAATTAATCAGATGCCCCCATGCACTATCGTACACAACAAGGACATGAACAAACATGGGGGTTCTCCCGCTTAGGCGGGACAGGCTATCAGAACACATTAATTAACAATAACATAACTAATTTTTTTTCTGATGAATTTCACATACCATAAAGGCATATCAGTTTTGAATACCCTATTGCCTGCAATAGCTATTTGTATAACAGGATGCGTGGCTCGTGAAAATAAGAACCCCAACATTTTATTAATAGTTGCTGACGATTTAGGCTGGAACGATGTAGGCTATCATGGCAGTGAAATAAAAACTCCGAATATTGATAAACTGGCAAATGAAGGTATTCAGTTGAACCGTTTCTATGTACATAGTGTTTCAACTCCCACAAGGGCAACTCTGTTAACTGGAAGATATCCTGATAGATATGGAATTTCAACACATTTTATTACAATAGAACAATCCGTTGGCATTCCTGAACAAGAATTAACAATAGCCGAAATGCTGGGCAAAACAGGATATAAAAGACGTGGTCTTATTGGTAAATGGCATCTGGGACACAGTCATGAAAAATATCATCCGCTTAATCAGGGTTTCACATACTTCTACGGCCATTATATGGGAGGATTAGATTACTTTACCCATAAAAAACTATATATTTTTGAGGACTCATCTACACAGGAGAAAAAACATGTACTTGAACTTGACTGGCATGAAGGTTTTGAACCTTGTTATGATGAAGGCTATACAACTGATCTGATCCGGGACAAAGCAATTAATTTCCTGAAAGAAAGTAATGAAAAAGATCCTTTCTTTTTATACGTAGCTTTTAATGCTCCCCATACACCACTCCAGGCAAAAGAAGCAGATTTATTGGAATATGGTTTTGACCCTGGTCAAAAATTAATTGAACCTCATGAAGGTTATGGATATCAGGGACGTGGAAATACTGACCGTCAGACTTTTTCGGCTATGGTGACTGCAATGGATAAAGCAATAGGAGATATATTGGAAGAACTGGAAAATAATAAAAAGCTCCGAAATACTCTTGTAATCTTTTTTTCAGATAATGGCGCAACAGTAGGTGGTAGTAATTATCCGCTTAAAGGCGGGAAATTTGGAGTATATGAAGGGGGAATCCGTGTTCCGTGTATAGTACGCTGGCCAGGAATAATTCCTCCGGGATCAATAACCAATTCTGTTACCGGAGCTGTTGATATCTTACCTACATTACAATATATTGTGGGTGCTGAAGATGAACCTCCGTTTCCACTCGATGGAATAAATATTTTAAACATTTTAAAAGGAGGTGATGACGATCCTGATCGTGCTATTTTTATTGCTCAATATGTAAGCCGTGTAGCAATCACCAGATCATGGAAACTTCATGATGATACATTGTTGTTTAAAATTGATACCGACCCCCATGAATCAGAAAATGTAGCTGATTTATATCCTGAAATTTTTAATGATCTGAATAACAGATTAAATAGTAGCGGTGTTAAAAGTGTTGAATACAAACGGGAACAGCTAAATTTTAAGCTACACCCTGAACATAAAATACCAAGAGAATAAACTTTGGATTAAATATTCATAATGACTTTTCTCTAATTTGGCAAACATTTTAATCTGTAAAATCTCATAAAATTATAACAACCCGCAGAATAAATTTTTGAAATACATTAAAAAATTAAGAAATGAAAATTCTCAATTGTAAAATTTCATTTATAGTTATATTCATTTTTAACTATAATTATTCCCATTGTCAATTTGCATGCTGGCAGATGGCCGATACTTCTTTCAACGGGATCCTTAATGTGACCGTTTCCCCTTTTAACGCCGATCCTTCAGGCAAAAAAGACTGTACTTCAGCCCTGCAGGCTGCCATTGATTCGGCACAGGCAAAAAGGATGGTTGTGTTTTTCCCTCCGGGAATATATAAGGTTTCAAATACTCTTTATTGCCGGCAATCAGGAATTAAAGAAAGATATAGTGACTGGGATCCGGAGATTTACTCTCCGGTTGTACTCATGGGTTCCCGTACCGGGAAAAACCGGCCGAAAATATTCCTTGCTCCCAATTCACCAGGTTATAGTGACCCTGATAAGCGCAAACTTGTTGTATATTATCACATGGGTGGCAAACTATTTCATGAACCTCCAACGTATCCTCAACCAGGTCCTGGTTTTATTGATAATAAGTTCGTGGGTATCGACATTGAAATTGGAAAAGGGAATCCCGGTGCAGTAGCCATCCGAATGAGGGGTGCACAAGGATCTGTTATTGAAGATGCAACTATTAATGTTACTAAGGGTATAATTGGAATTGAAGGAGCAGGGGGCTCTGGAGGCGGATATACCAATGTTACTGTTATAGGTGGTAAAATTGGTCTTGATGCATCAACCAGTTTGGAAACACCCACTATAACCGGTTTAAATTTTATCAATCAAACTGAACATGCTATTCTTTACTATGGCCGTCAGACTTTAGTCGGAACCGGAATAAAAATACATACAAAATATCCTGTTACTGCTGTTTTTGCAGAAGACTTATGGACATCGAAACAAACCTCTATCGACAATGAGCCTGGTGTTCAGGATCAGAAAACAGCATGGAACGGTCCTGTAAGTTTCGTTGACAGTGAAATTATTTTTGAGAAAAAACCGGGGGTTGCATTCCAATCAAATGCCGCTGTGTATTTGAATAATGTATTTATTAAAAATGCCGACATTCTCGTAAATCATACCGAAAAGGGGAAATTACCAGGTAAACAGGGGAAATGGATGCATATTGAAGAATATGCACAGGGCTATACAATGTATCCTTTTGTTGGATATCAATACAGCTCACCTGTCTATAAAGATAGAATTAAACAACCTGGTATTGCAAATGTTAAGGAAGGAGTAGTCCCTCCGGAAGATCTGCAATCCCGACATGTCTGGGATCAGAATTTTCCTTCCTGGGAATCATCCGGAGCCATAAATGTGAAAGAAGCTCCTTATTTTGCAAGGGGAGATGGTAAAACCGATGATACTGAAGCTATACAGAAAGCTATTAATGAAAATGAAATTATTTTTCTTCCCAAAGGGATGTACCGCATTACCCAAACTCTTGATCTTAAATCAAATACCAAATTAGTAGGAATAGCACCTCATCTGTCCGTTATAACAGTTATTGAACCGGAAGGCAGTTTTGCTGATCCGAATAACCCTCAGCCCATCCTGCGTACAACTGATGATGCAGACGCTTCAACTATATTATCATATATTGGCACCTGGCCTACCGGAAATGGTGCATATAATCTGCTCTGGCGATCAGGAAGAAATTCAGTTATACGCAACTGGCTGATACTGCATGAAAATATGATGCTGCCCATACGAACTCACAAGTCAACTATAGTTACCGGAAACGGAGGGGGCAGATGGTACAATTATTCGGAATGGACATGGAACCTGGAGCATATGATACCTTCTTATCGTCATTTATATATTGAAGGAACTTCCGAACCCTTTCGTATCTACCAGTGTAATACTGAACACGCCCGCAGCGATGCCAATATGGAAATAAGAAATGCTGAAAATATTACCTTATATGGTGTCAAATCAGAAGGGAATTATCCTGTTATTTTAATCCGTCATTCGAAGAATATAAGAGTCTTTGGTTATGGGGGAAGCGCCCCACCCTGGCCCAATAATAGTTTATTCTTAATTGAATACTCAAAAAATATACTCTTCGCGAATATTTTTGATATGGTGCGTTTACCTCACGACGGTATGGCATATCTCGCAGGTTACGGTCAAGAACCAATAGTTTGGCACGCAATTATAGAACGTCTTGATAATGGAATATGGTTCAAAACAGAACCACTGGAAAGGCCTGTATTATATAAGACCGGAAGGCCCCTGGATATATGGTAATTCTCTTAATCAAAAAACTCCGAATATGAGATTATTAAATCTGGCATATGAATCCTGATATAAACCTTTTTAAGTAAATCATAAAGACCCGGTTAGTCTAAAACCTCTATGATTGAGGCAAGCTCAAATCTGTCTGCCGCCAGACAGGCTTGCATGAACAAAATTATTGGGGGTCATGTGACTTCAACAATTAAACTTTGAAGACATGAAAAATATTGGCATTTCATTGATATTCATTATTCTGGTCAATTCTTTGATTTGGGGACAACATAGACCACGAAAAGCAATTATTGAAATGGAACCTGTTCCATCTGAGCATTATCAGGTATCCATTGCGTTTACTCTTAAAGATATTCCGGGTCAGAGATTTATTCTCACTATTCCGGAAACATTTACTGTTGCCGGTTATGAAAAAGGTATGTATACCCTGCGGGCTCAAAACTGGAATATATATCCGGGTGGAGCTGAAATGCAACATGAAGATGAACATTACAAGTATTCCATTAAATTGTTTGTCGAAAAATCACAGAAAAAAACTAGCCTTAAATGGCAAATCGTTTTTGAAAATAATTCATCAGAATCATTAAAAGATCTTGCCTCTTTTAATTGTTTGAACTTAAAGGAAGCTCCCTTATTTAAAGATCTTGAAATGGAACGAACCTGGGTATGCAATGATCAGGGAGAAAAAGTTCTTTTAAAAACTATCCCAAAAACCCAGGCCCCGGGAAAAAGAACAATGCAATTCTATCCTGCTGTCGGAGGAATAAAAGAATTATCAGCCAGTGGATTTATAAAACAATGGGGGGTTACCTCTGCTGCATCACTCTCCGGCAACAGCATTTCAATAGTTTCCAGAGATTCTGAATGGATAATAGAAAATGTAAGTGATGGCCCTGTTGCTTATTTTTTTAATAACTGGGAAAGTACCCACGGATGTATTCATGCTTCACCACTTCTAAGTAAAATGCTGGAGACTGGCAATTGTGCATCTGCATCAGGTAGTATTAATTTTATTAAGAACCGGAAGTGATAATGTTACTCTCCCGTAATTTATATTCAGGATTAAGATCATATTTATGAATTAATATTAGTTATGAAAGGAAAAAGAACGGTAATAGTTTTCAATTCCAGGTTTCAGGATCAAAACAAATTTTATTCATTTATAAGTATCATTCTTTTAAGTTTTCCTGAAAAGTCAGGCATTATAAAATATTTCAGTAAATTATTATTAATCCTTTGCATTCTTTTTCTTACAAATTGTCAACAAATCAAAAAAGAGCCTTCTATTCCTGATTTTCGCGTAAGTCTGTCCGTTAGCCCCTTTACTGAACTAATGTTTGAGGAAGGATTCTATTATGTAGATGGCAAAAGAACAGCATGCACAGTTGAAGAATTACAGAAATTTTTTATAGCTTATGGAAGTACTGAAGTTTATGAGCGTTTTGCAACAAAACATACTGTAACTGATTTTTTCCTTATGCCTCAGCAGGAAATGATTTCATGGCTGCAACAACATATATGGCCATACATTGGGAAATTATTTAAGGCTGTTTCTGATGGAATCAGATCAGTTGATCCTGATGCACGTTTCAGCACACATTTAAGCGGTATGTCTGCAACAAACCCGGAAATGTCAGTAGCATTCTTTAAAGCGATGAACAACGAAGGATACAACCCTGATGAGCTGGGTTTATCTTATTATCCTACAAATAACAACCAACGTGACTTATTGGATTTTAAGGAAACTGTAACGCAGCTTAATAAGGAACTGCGTAAAAAGGTTTTCATTGCTGAATTCGGATATCCGGCAGGAATAATGACAGGTCAATTTGAATGGAATGCAGAACTCGACGGATATCCACTAACAGAAGAAGGACAGGCCTCTTTTACCAGGGATATTGTTTCATGGGGTTACAGTAGTAAAATGTTATCTGGTATCCGCCCATGGGCACCAGATTTCCTTAATCCTGGCTGGCTCCCTATGAGTTATTTTAATCTTCAGGGTAAAAAAGCTACAGCCCAGGTGGGATTAGATGCATTTCAAATCGCCCTGAAGCATTCTCGGAATAGTACTTCTAAATAATAATATACAAAACAACTCATGTAAGAAAACATTCTGATGACAGATAAAATTAGAAACTGAACTTAAGTTAAATCAACTAAATAATTTTTATTATGAAGACTGTAATTCATTTTTTAAAATTTGTTTTAATTATTGGCACATTTTGCTCTTGTGTTCAATACAATGTAAAACAAGGGACTAGTACAAGAGAGTACAACGGGGTTTATCTGAATGAGTATTCAAACCGGATTGCTTTTCCCATGGGTGGCATTGGTGCCGGAATGGTATGTCTGGAAGGGACAGGTGCATTTTCCCGTGTAATTGCAAGTGAATTCTGGGCTCATTCACAGGAAGAATTACTTATGTTTGGTGCACTCTCAGTTAAAGGGGAAAATAAAAGGGCTAAGATACTGGAAGGACCTGTCCCTGCCTGGAAATATTTTGATACAGGAAGACAATTCGGCCCAAATTCATGGAAATTCCCAAGATTTGAAAAAGCAGCGTTTACTGCACGTTTTCCTTTTGCGAGTATCAGTTTAAATGATCCGGATATTCCTCTTGAAGTGCAGATCACAGGATGGAGTCCGTTTATCCCTGGTGATGCAGACCATTCAAGTCTGCCGGTCGGTGCACTTGAGTATTCGTTTAAAAATAACAGCAGAAAAAAAGTTGAAGCAGTATTTTCCTTTCATGCGGAAAATTTTATGAAAAAAGGAGAAGGAGTGAACGCAATTCATCCCGCTAAAAATGGATTTATACTCACCCAGGAAAAAACAGAATTAACACCGAATCTGGAAGGATATTTTACTGTTTTTACGGATCAGGAATCAACGGTTGTTGACCATAGCTGGTTTCGGGGTACTATGTATGATGCGATGGACATATTATGGAAAAATATAAAGGAGGGAAATCTGAATTCATGCCCACCGATGGAGAAGGATGCGCGGGGTGCTTCCCTCTACGTGCCTGTAGAACTCTCCTCTGGTGAAGAAAAAACCATACGCGTGATGTTCAACTGGTATACACCTGACACCGATAATTTACTGTATAAATCTGAGAAAGCAATGTCGGAAGGATTCAATGCTATCCGACAGGGAACAGATCCTGCCGGAACTCCGGCTTGTGATCCTTCGACTGATTGCTATCATAAACCCTGGTATTCAGGTGAATTCAATGATATTAATGATGTAACAAAATACTGGGAAACACATTATGATGAATTGAAAAGCAAAACCAGAACTTTCACTGATGCATTTTATAACAGCACATTACCAGCAGAGGTTATAGAAGCAGTTGCAGCTAATTTAAGCATCCTGAAATCTCCAACCGTCTTACGTCAGCCCGATGGTAAACTATGGGGATGGGAAGGTTCATTCTGCTGCCCGGGTTCATGCACCCATGTCTGGAATTATGCGCAGGCAATACCTCATCTATTTCCTGATCTCGAAAGATCTTTACGAGATACGGAATTTAATGAAAGTCAGGATGAACGGGGTCATCAGACTTTCCGGTCGGGACTTCCCATACGTCCCGTAAATCATGGTTTCTATGCTGCAGCCGATGGCCAGCTTGGAGGCATTATGAAGGTGTATCGGGATTGGCGGATCAGCGGAGATAATGCCTGGCTGAAAGATATGTTTCCTAAAGTAAAGTTAAGCATGGATTACTGTATTAATACCTGGGATCCACGTCACAAAGGAGTAATTGAAGAACCGCAACATAATACCTACGATATTGAGTTCTGGGGGCCCAATGGAATGATTATGAGCTTTTACCTGGGAGCTCTTAATGCAATCAGTGAAATGGGAACATTTCTGGGCGAAGATATAAACAAGTACCGTCAGCTTTATCAACATGGAAAGCAATATATGGAAACGGAACTATATAACGGCGAATATTTTATCCAGAAAATTCAATGGAAGGGACTGAATGCCCCTGACCCGGTGGAAGAGTCAAAAAAATCACTACTTGCAAATTATTCGGAAGAAGCAATAGCAATACTCGAAAAAGAGGGCCCTAAATACCAGTATGGTAACGGATGCCTTTCCGATGGTGTGCTTGGCTGCTGGATTTCTTTGGTATCCGGTTTGGAGGATCCTGTTGACAAGGAAAAAACAAAAAGTCATTTGTTATCCGTATATAAATACAATCTGACACAGGATTTAAGTAAGCATCCTGTACCATCCTCCTCACATTATGCTTTCGGTAGTGAAGGAGGCCTTGTTAATTGCAGCTGGCCTCACGGGGACAACCTCTCTCTTCCTTTTACTTATCACATGCATGTATGGACAGGTATTGAGTACCAGGTAGCATCACACCTGATGTTCATCGGAGAGGTCGAAAAGGGTCTGGAAATAGTCCGGACATGCAGGGACCGATATGATGGTCGTTTACGCAATCCGTTCAGTGAAATTGAATGCGGGATCTTCTATGCACGCGCCATGTCGAGTTATGCTCTGCTGGAAGGTTTAACCGGAGTGCGTTATGACGCAGTGGATAAAGTACTGTATATTGATTCAAGAATAGGGGATTTTACCAGCTTCATTTCAACTGCAACAGGATTCGGTAACGTAGGACTAAAAAAGGGGATACCTTTTCTCAACATAGTTAATGGAGTTTTAGATGTAAATAAAGTTATAGTTTCGGGGGTGGAAAAACAATTAACAGAATAATTGAGAAGCAAAATAACACGACGACCTGACTGAAGTGTCGTAGAGTGTTATCTGTGTTTTCCATAACCTGAAAAATATTCCTCAGTATATCGCATATATAAAATATTTCCGGTATCAAATTGTACATTTAAAAGATCAATTTATCTATTGACATTATTTATTTTTTTTAATACTTTTCAAGTTTCATTTAATCGTTTAAATATTATTAATCCCTTAATTTTTTATCATGTACATTAATTATCGGCTTATATTCCTTGTAGTAACCTTTTTATTGAAATATTATTATTCTCAAAGTCAGCTTCCTGACTGGAAAATGTCCGATTCTTCACTTTCAGGATTTCTTGATGTAACCGCTGCCCCTTTTAATGCTGACCCTAAAGGGAAAAAAGACTGTACCTCGGCATTACAGGCAGCCATTGACTCAGCACAGGCTAACAGGATGGTTGTATTTTTCCCACCCGGCGTATACAAGGTTTCAAATACCATTGAATGTCGTCAATCAGGCGCAAAAGGAATTCATCAACTTTTTGGTTCGTCATTTTATTCTCCCTCAGTATTAATAGGATCAGAAACTGGTAAAATACGCCCAAAAATTTATCTTGCACCAAATTCACCAGGCTATAACGATCCGGATAAGCAAAAACTGGTTATTTATTATCACATGGGAGGAAAACTTCATCAGGAACCTCCACAATTCCCGGATCATGCTCCCGGTCTGATCGATAATAAATTTGTAGGAATAGATATTGAAATCGGGAAGGGTAATCCCGGTGCTGTTGCCATTCGTATGCGGGGTGCACAGGGAACTGTTATTGAAGATGCAACTATTGACGCTACCAACGGTTTGACAGGCATTGAAGGAGCCGGAGGCTCAGGTGGCGGATATACCAACGTTACTGTTATCGGAGGAAAAATCGGGCTGGATGCAACTGCCAGTCAGGAAACACCCAGCATAACCGGACTGACCTTTATTAACCAGACCAAACATGCCATTCTCTATCGGGGACGGCAGACATTGAATGCAACGGGAATAAAAATACATACTAAATACCCCATTACTGCTGTTTTTGCAGAAGACTGGTGGACGTCGGAACAAACCTCCACCGATAGAGGGCCCGGGGTGGAAGATCAACTCGCTGCATGGAACGGCCCTGTCAGTTTTATAGACGGTGAAATCGTTTTTGAAGAAAAACCAGGTGCCGGTTTTCAATCTAATGCAGCCGTTTATTTGAATAATGTTTTTATTAAAAATGCAAATACTCTGGTCAATCATACCGAACATGGCCAATTACCAGGAAAACCCGGAAAATGGATGCATATTAAAGAATATGCGCAAGGATACACTATGCATCCAATATTTGGATATCAGTTCTCTTCCCCGGTTTATATAAATGGAATAAAACAGCCAGGACTTGCAGATGTCACAGAAGGAGCAATACCACCGGAAAATCTCCAGTCGAGACATGTATGGGATGAACACTTCCCTTCCTGGGAATCACCCGGAGCTGTGAATGTTAAAAAAGCGCCTTATCTTGCCAAAGGTGATGGTATAACAGATGACACTGAAGCTATACAGAGAGCAATTGATGAAAACGAAATTGTTTTCCTTCCTAAGGGTCTGTACCGTATTACTCAAACAATTGACCTGAAATCAAATACCAAATTGGTTGGTATAGCTCCTCACCTGTCTGTACTGGCCGTTATGGAACCTGAAGGACATTTTTCTGATACAGTTAATCCTCAGCCTATGCTTCGTTCAGCTGACGATGCAAACGCTACAACAATAATCTCCTTTGTAGGCACATGGTCTGTCGGTAATGGTTCATATAACCTGCTATGGCGATCAGGCAGAAATTCAACTATCCGGGATTGGCTGATACTGCACAAATACCACTCCCTATGTATGCCTTTCCGACATACAAAGAAATCTGTAATTATTACAGGAAATGGAGGTGGAAGATGGTATAACTATTTTGACTATACATGCAGTGAGGAATATATACCATCCTATCGTCATCTATACATCGAAGGCACTACTGAACCATTGCGTATTTATCAATGTAATCCTGAACATGCCCGCAGTGAGGCCAATATGGAAATAAGAAATGCAAAAAACATAACTCTGTATGGAGTAAAAGGGGAAGGAAACTATCCTGCAGTTTTAATACGCCATTCAGACAATATAAGGATATTTGGTTATGGAGGTAATGCCTCACCCTGGCCACATACCAGTTTATTCCCAATTGAGTACTCAACAAATATAATCATTGCAAATATCTTTGATACAGTGCGTTTACCCGGTGCCGGGTTCGAATGGATAGCCGGACCTGGAAATCATCCTGGTCTGTGGCATTCAGTGATCGAACGGTTTCCCGATGGCAGTTGGTTCAATACACAGGCATTTGAAAGACCTGTTCTTTATAAATCCGGACATCCTTATGACGTATGGTAGTTTAAAGATAAAGTATCATTACAATAATTACTAAAAATGAGGGAAAATGAAATTAAGACTTACAATCATAACAATCATAATTTTGCTTTCCATCGTGTTTTTATCGATTCATCATATTGGCTATGCACAACAGCAGAATAATAATAAAATATTATTACCTCAAATTGATGGAGAATGGTGGTCAATAGCAAAAAATCCTGATCTTGGAGAATATAATTCGTCATATCAGCAGCCCGTTGATTTTGCAATCTGGCAGGCGGATGATGATTCATGGCAATTGTGGTCCTGCATTCGGGGAGCTAAATTTCCTGAAACACCCTATGCCAGAATATTGTATGGCTGGGAAGGGAAGTCCCTTACTTCAACTAACTGGGAACAGAAAGGAATTAAATGGGTAGCTGATCCTTCAGTTGGAGAAACTCCCGGGGGAAGCCAAGCCCCATACGTGATGAAAGAAGATAATATTTATTATTTGTTTTATGGAGACTGGAGGAGAATATGCCTTGCAAAAAGTTCTGATGGAAAAAGTTTTACACGGGTTTTAGGTGAAAATGGACAGCCTGACTTATTCTCTGAAGAGCATTCTCATGTCAAATATGAATTATCTGATTCTGGTAAACCGATATCACCTAACCCAAGGGACCCTATGGTCCTTAAAATTGGAAATACATATTATTGCTATTATACAAGCCACTTAGGGGATCCGGTTTTTGACGGATGGGCATTTTGTCGGACCTCTCTGAATTTAATGGACTGGAGTGAATCTGTAATTGTATCACGCACTCCACCTTATGAAGGACACAGTCCCATGTGGTCTGATGAATGCCCTTTTGTTATTTATCTTCCGGAAAATAATCTTTATTATCTATTTGTTACACAAATATATGGGAGAAATAACCAAACCACCGTATATGCTTCTCCAAATCCAATGTATTTTGGGATTGATGATGATTCCCGAAAAGTTTGTACACTTCCGGTTGCAGCTCCGGAAATAATTTTTAAGGATGGACAATATTATATTGCAGCTTTAAATTTAAAACTTGATGGTATAAGGATAGCAAAGCTTAAGTGGGAATAATAAATTCTACGATAAAAAACCCTTAATACTAATTTTTATTAATGAGTGTTTAAGTGTTATTGGTCCCTATTTCAGTTATACACACAACGTTCTCATGTTTTCATAATGAAGAAAGAAAGTCGTTATTTAAAAAAGAAACGTAAAGAGCAATGTTGATAAAGAGAAGGTGATCGTTCAATCTTGAAACAGCTTCGGGAAGATATAATGCAATATCGTATAATATTGGAAACTCACAATTATGAAATGTAAAATAAAAATCATCCTAAGTATTATATTATTATTGGCTCTTAATTTTAAATGCCTCTTCCTCTACAGCCAGTTTACAAACTGGGTAATGGCTGATACATCTTTTTTCGGTATTCTTGATGTAACTGCCCCGCCTTTTAATGCAGATCCTACTGGTAAAAAAGACTGCACTCATGCATTGCAGGCAGCCATTGATTCAGCACAGGCGAAAAGAATGGTTGCTTTTTTCCCCCCTGGAGTATATAAGGTTTCAAATACTCTTTATTGCCGGCAATCAGGAATAAGAGAAACCTATTCTGACTGGGATCCTATCAGATATTCCCCTGTGGTACTTATGGGTTCGCGTGCCGGAAAAACCCGGCCTAAAATAGTGCTAGCGCCCAACTCTCCTGAATATAATGATCCTGATAAACCCAAACTTGTTTTATACTACCATATGGGAGGGAAACTCTATCATAAACCTCCAAAATATCCTCAACCAGGTCCAGGACTAATAGGTAATAAATTCATAGGTATTGACATTGAGATCGGTAAAGGTAACTCCGGAGCCGTGGCTATCCGTATGAGGGGTGCGCAAGGAACTGTTATTGAAGACGCAACTATTAATACTACATACGGGAAGGTAGGCATCGAAGGAGCCGGAGGTTCAGGAGGCTCATATACAAATGTTACTGTTATCGGAGGTAAAATTGGACTTGATGCATCAACCAGCCTGGAAACACCAGGTATAACCGGTCTGAGTTTTATCAATCAGACTGAACATGCTATTCTTTACTTTGGCCGTCAGACTTTAGTCGGAACCGGAATAAAAATACATACAAAATATCCTATTACTGCTGTCTTTGCTGAGGACTTATGGACATCGAAACAAACTTCTGTCGACAATGAACCAGGTATTCAGGATCAGAAAACTGCCTGGAATGGGCAGGCTTGTTTTGTCGACAGCGAGATAGTATTTACAGACACGCCGGGGATTGGTATCCGGTCAAATGCCTCAGTGTATTTGAATAATGTCTTTATTAAAAATGCCAACATTCTCATAAATCATACCGAACAGGGTAAATTATCAGGTAAACAGGAAAAATGGATGCATATTAAAGAATATGCGCAGGGGTACACCATGCATCCCTTTGCCGGATACCAATTCTCCTCCCCGATATACATTGACAGAGAAAAAAAGCCTGGCATTATTAATGTTATAGAAGGAAATACACCTCCGGAAGATCTTCAATCAAGGCATGTATGGGATGAAAATTTCCCTTCCTGGGAATCACCAGGTACAGTGAATGTGAAACAAGCTCCCTATTTTGCCAGGGGAGATGGGATAACTGATGATACAGAGGCTATACAAAGAGCCATTGATGAAAACGAAATTGTTTTTATACCTAAAGGGTTGTATCGCATAACACGAACTATTGATCTTAAGTCAGATACTAAATTAATTGGTTTGGCACCCCATCTGTCAGTTTTAGCAGTCGCTGAACCTGAAGGCAGCTTTGCTGATGAGAATAATCCTCAACCAATTTTACGAACAGCTGATGATGCCCTTGCCAAAACAGTAATTGCTTTTTTAGGTACCTGGAATACCGGTAATGGAGCATATAATCTCCTCTGGCGATCAGGAAGACACTCAATTATACGTAATCGACTGATATTGCATGAAAGTCCGATGATGCCGATACGTACTCACAATTCCAACATCGTTACCGGAAATGGAGGAGGAAAATGGTACAATTTTCATGAAACAACATGGAACTTGTATCATATGATACCATCATACCGCCATTTATATGTTGAAGGAACATCCGAGCCCTTTCGTATATACCAGTGCAACCCTGAACATGCACGTAGCGATGCCAATATGGAAATAAAAACTGCTGAAAATATAACCTTATATGGAGTTAAATCAGAAGGGAATTATCCTGTTATTTTAATTCGTCATTCGAATAATATACGAATGTTTGGTTATGGCGGAAGTGCCCCTCCCTGGCCAAATAATAGTTTATTTCTGATTGAGTACTCAAAAAATATACTATTCTCGAATGTATTTGACATGGTGCGTTTACCACATGACGGAATGGAGTTTCTTGCAGGTTATGGGCAGGAACCAACAGTCTGGCATACAATTATCGAACGTTTCCCTGATGGCAGCTGGTTTAAAACAAAACCTTCAGAAAGACCCGTGTTATATAAATCCGGAAATCCATTCGATTTATGGTGAAAAAACTTATTAAAATAATGACGAATGTATTTTAAATTCCTCCTTTATCAAAAACAAAAATTATACCTAAAAAACCTGCCATGAACATGAAATTAGTTTCTTCCATTTTAATCACAACATCGTTTTTTTCCTGCAAACAAACAGAGAAAAAGCCTAATATTTTGCTTATAATAACAGACCAGCAACACGCCGGAATGATGAGCTGTACTGGAAATCCCTGGCTTCAAACTCCTGCAATGGACCATCTTGCATCCAATGGTGTACGTTTTGAACTGGCATTTAGTCCCAATCCGGTAAGTGTACCATCCCGGACATCCATGATGACAGGTCATTATTCAAGCGCTTTTGGCTTTGAAGATAACATTGGTGCATTTTCTGCCAAAGTTCCTCAATACGTAACAGACCATACCATTGGCAATGTATTTCAACGTGCAGAATATCAAACCGCATATGGAGGAAAAACTCACTGGGACTGGACAATTGGATTAAACATTGAAAATAGTGGCTTTGAATACCTTACCGCTGATGAACGAGATGAACTGGCCGAGAAATGCGCAAGTTTCCTGAAAAGGAAGCATGAAAAACCTTTTTTCCTGATAGCATCTTTTATTAATCCTCATGATATCTGCTATGTGGTTAGCGATTCATTTTCCAAACATTATCAAACACCTTTGCTAAATCCGGATAATAAAACAGAAAGGGGAAAAAATGCCCATGCTGTTCAACTGGCAAACACAGCAAAAAAGGAGGGACTGTTTGATTCACTTTGTCCGCCTCTAATGCAAAATTTCAATATAACCAGTAATGAACCCGAAATGATTATGATGAAATATTCCGGACAACAGCCTTCCATATTTGAATATGTAAGAAAAGAATGGTCTCACGATAATTGGAGGCTTCATCGATGGATTTATCATCGGCTTACTGAAGATGTTGACAGGCAAATCGGAATTGTTCTGGATGCTTTGAAGGAAACAGGACTTGACAAAAATACTATTATTGTTTTTACCAGTGACCATGGAGAAATGGATGGAGCACATCAACTTGTGGCTAAATCCTTCTTCTATGAAGAATCTGTACGTGTTCCCTTTATCATCTCAGGGCCAGGCATTGCCCGCAATGTGAATGATAAACATCTGGTATCAGCTTCCCTTGACCTGTTTCCAACTTTATGTGATTTTGCAGGGATAGATCCCCCCGACGGATTACCAGGCCTCAGTTTAAAGCCAATTGTCTTTGGAAACACTCCGGAGAAGTGGCGTGATCATATATTTTCTGAAAGCGAAAGAGGCAGAATGGTCCGAAACAAAAAATATAAGTATTGTATATATAAACAAGGAAATCCCCGTGAACTTCTCATTGATCTGGAAAACGATCCCGGTGAAATGAATAATCTGGCTGTTGATCCCGGGTATAAAGAAGTATTAAAAGAGAATCGTTTGATCATGAGAAATTGGTTGGAAGAAAATGGTGATACATTGATTTATAAATATTTGCTGTAAACTTAAATTCAATATAAATAAACCCCTCATATCGGGCACATTGAATACCAGGGATGAAACCCCCATCCCGATTGCTCGGGACAACAAGAAAATTAACAAATCATGAAACCAATAATTACTATCACAACCTTTTGTTTATTGATGTTCCTGCAACTACTAAATTTATATTCCCAAAAAATCCATGACCAACAGCAGAAACAAAAAGATCTTCAGATCCTTTTTAAGAACCCTCAGCAGGAATTTGGCACCTGGGTACTCTGGTGGTGGCTGAATGGTTATGTAAGCAAACAGGGAATTATCCGGGAGCTTGATGAAATGGCAGACAAAGGGATCAGTGGCGCTATTGTGTTTCATTGCGGCCTTGGCTATACTCCGGAACATACTCCATTTATGAGCGAACAATGGAGGGAATATTTCAGGTTTGCTGTCGTTGAAGCTGCCAAAAGGGGTATCACGATCAGCGTAAATATATGCGAAGGATGGAATGCCGGGGGACCCTGGGTAACTGAGGATCATGCATCCGTGATTCTCCAGTATTCAAAGTTGATCCTTGAAGGACCGTGTACTGTAGATACACTTCTTCCTGATCTGCCAAACGAACTGCACCGGCATGACCTTTTTACATTTGCATGGAGTATGGATGGAAAAAGTTGTGACCCTGAAAGTTTCAAGGATGTTACCAAGTTCATGGAAGATGATGGAAGATTCAGGTGGACAGTTCCGGATGGCCAATGGTTGATCGTTCGCTTCGGAAGGTATATTAATGAATGGGCAGGATTCATCAAACTGAGCAATGATGGCAGGTGGATTTCAGAAAACTATTTCGAGACCAATGAAATGGACAGGGAGGGCATGGATATTCACTTTAACCATACTGCAAAGATACTTATTAATGATGTCAAACCTTATGCAGGAACAACTTTCACGCATCTTCATATTGACAGTGGGGAAACCGGTCGCCCGGATTGGACGCCTGCATTCTTTTCCCACTTTGAAAGGCTGCGGGGTTATGATCCCCGTCCGTTTATGGCTGCAAAAGCAGGACTATTGGTTACAAGCAGTGAAATAACGGAACGGTTTATGGAGGACTATAGAAGGACACAAGGAGACCTTATCACTGGATCTTATTACGGAAGGCTTACAGAATTAGCTTCAGAATATGGAATGGGAACTCATTCCGAAGCAGCTGGCTACCAGAAACCTACTGTTGATGCTTTAAGGGCAATGGGCATAAACAGCATCGCAATGTCAGAATTCTGGTCACGAAATGAAAATAATTATATCCACCAGGCCAGCCAGGGACAGTTGAAATATCACGACGGGATCAGGAATGCAGCCTCTGCAGCACATACCTATGGCCTGAAGATTGTGCAGGCAGAAGCATACACCGTTTTCCCCAACATAAATTATACTGTACCCCTCTACGGACTGAAGGATATTGGTGACCGCGCCTTTTGTCAGGGACTGAACCGAACGGTTCTTCACCACTTTGTTCACCAGCCCGAATGCGAAAAAGCCATGCCGGGATATGCATGGCCAAATTGCGGAATCAGCTTCAGTGTTAACAGAACATGGTGGAAATGGTCAGGGGAATGGTTCGCTTACCTGAATCGTTGCCATCTGATGTTACAACATGGCAGGTCTGTTGCTGATGTTTGCTATTTTCAGGGAGAAGGAGTGCCCTCTTATGTCCCTGCTAAATGGCATATGGATCCCTCCCTGCCCAAAGGTTATGACTGCGATGTACTAAATGTAAATATTCTTGTTGAAAGAGCAGAAGTGAATGAAATAGACGAACTGGTACTACCAGGAGGGACAACCTACAGGTACCTGGTGCTAAATCAGGGTGGAAACTGGCAATATCCACCAGATGATCTTTTTAAAAAAGCAAATACCGAACCTTATATCACGGAATGGCCTCAAGATTTGTCAGGTAATAAACCCCTCCCGTTATCTCTTTCAACCCTGCACCGCTTAAAAGAACTTGTTAACCAGGGAGTGACACTTATAGGGCCTCCTCCCGACCGGGCGACAGGTCTGAGCGGATACCCTGAATGTGATGAACAGATCCGGACTCTCGCCGTATCAATCTGGGGAGAAAATCCCGGCAATTATGGTCAACGTGAAATAGGCAAAGGAAGAGTGATCTGGGGAAAAAAGCTTGGGGATATCATTGCTGAAGACGGACTGTTGCCGGACCTGGAGTATATTGAAGATACAGAAACTTCTACCCTGCCATTACCGGTAGAAACTGCATCAGCGATACCAGATCCGGCCGGTTTTGACTGGATCCACCGGCAGGCAGGAGATACAGATTATTATTTTCTTGCTAACCTGAGAAACGCTGAAGCTTCAGGGGAATTTACCTTTCGACAAAACGGCCGCCAACCGGAACTTTGGGATCCACTTAACGGGGAAATACGTGATCTTTATGAATACCAGTTAACAACTGACGGACGTATCTCAATTCCATTGAAATTTGCCCCACGACAATCCTTTTTTGTTGTTTTCCGAAAAACTTCTGCTCTCCCGGAAAATATACATATACCAAACTTTCCGGTTACAGAGAATCTTATGCAACTCGAAGGCGAGTGGACAGTATATTTTGATACCAGTTACGGGGGACCGGCAGAGACATTATTTGAACATTTAACAGACTGGGGTGAAACCAACAATGATAGCATCCGGTACTACAGTGGAATAGCCAGGTATATGAAGGATTTTATTATTAAACCTAAGCTTTTAAAACCAGAAAGACAGACAAAGTATCTCCTGGACCTTGGACGTATAGAAGTAATGGCCCGGGTTCACCTGAACGGAAAAGAATTGTGTACTCTGTGGACAGCACCCTGGCAGGCGGATATTACCGAATCTCTGAAACCCGGGAAAAACAGACTGGAAATTGAAGTTGTCAACCTCTGGAGAAATCGCTTAATTGGTGATGCAGGCAAACCGGAGGAAGAACGCTTAACATACACTAATATATTTAATATTAAAAAGGATGAAGAACTGTTGCCTTCCGGTTTAATCGGTCCCGTTGTCGTGAAGAAAACCATAATAAATATTTTTTCGCATGAACCTGATTAACTTTCAAAATATCAATCGACAGAACTTTATTAGAAGCTCAGGACTTTTATTAGGCAGCCTGTTCTCTCCAATTGCAGCCTCTTCTGTAACTTCATCCGGTAATATGCATGAATCCGACAATTCAATATTATTACCTGAAAAGGAACCCGATGAACTGGTTTTATCATCAGTCCCGAATTTTTGCAGCCATGAACACTGGGGTAGTATTGGCTCAATGGGATTCTCATCTCTTCAGTTTGGATTCCGTGCAGATACAACCGCAGGAGCTCTTCCACTTTATAAAACAAATATCTGGGATCTGATTTTAGATCCATATTTTAATGGATGGATGAATGCAGCCGGGTGTAATCCTAATAATCCTGCACAGGACGCAGGTTATAAATCACAAAAAGAATGGTGGAATGTTTCCCCTGAAGAATCCCTTAAGTCTTTTCAAAAAATTGTTAACCCGCTCCTGATGAGTGGCGGGTTTCAATGCACAAGAAAAGGCATAATGCATTTATATGATATTGATATCCAGCTATTTGAACTTACTGATTGGTTAGAACTTGATACAAATATTAAAAAGCACTATTCGGATATTTTTTCCTGGTATCAGGAAGCAATGAAGAAAGCTAATTTTTCCGGGATAATACGTCCGGTGCACCCTGAATTTTATGTACAGCAAGAAACCCCGGAATCCAGACAAAAAGAGCGCTCTTTTACCAATACTATACTCCGTATTGATCCTCTTTTGGATTTGTGGCAGGAAAAAAATCCGCGTCGTGATTTTCTTGCAAATATTGTTGGTACAGAGCCTTCTGATGCAAATAGCTGGCGGGAATTTATTCTCAGACTTTTTGATCTTGCTGAAAAGAACCATGCAACAGGCATAAAGCAATTGCAGGCCTACGGAAGATCCCTACTGTATCAAAAAAGAAATGATTCAGAAGTTAACTTCAGAGGCAATCTCGATGAAAAGGAGTTAATTATATTTCAGGATTGGGTAATGCATGAATGTTGTAAACAGGCCAATGAACGAAACTGGGTTCACCAGATTCATGTGGGTACCAATAATCTGGAAAATTCAAGTCCCTTACCTCTGGAATCCTTAGCACAGCTTTATCCTGAAATGAATATCGTTATGTTACATTGCTGGCCATTCTTAAAAGAAGCCGGTTGGTTGGCAAAGTTTATCCCTAATATGTACATCGATACTTGCTGGCTCCCGGTACTTAATCCGGCCTTCTTTAAAGAAGCACTGGATATGTGGCTGAACTATGTCCCAACACATAAGATCATGATGGCTCATGACAGTACACACGTTGAAATGGCCGTTGGATCCTCACTTTTTACCCGGGAAATATTAGCTGACAGCCTTCTCTGTCAGAAAAAGACTTACCAGGTACCTTTAGCTGATCTTATTTGTTGGGCAACTGATATGCTGCATAATAATGCTGTTAACCTTTACAAAATAGTATAACTAATCATTCAGTAAATAATTATAAAATGAACCCCGAAAATCTCTTGAAATGTTCAGGAAAATATATTATAATTCTTTGTGTTCTCTTTTTCACAAACTGCCAGCAATTTGATAAAGATACATATACATCGGATTTTCGAACAACCCTTTCCGTAATTTTTGCAGAAAGTATGTTCAGTGAGGGATATTATTATGAAGATGGTAAAATGACTGCCCATACATTGGAAGAACTGCAAAAAATGTTTATAAAACATGGAAGTAATGAAATGTTCAGCAGTTTTAACACCATACGAAGTACTGATACGTTAATAACAGGAAGTCATGAACATGCACTTGGATTAGCAGCACTCGCCAAATCACTTGATCTTCCCCTTAATCCACAATTATGGCTTTGCCCTAATTACAGTGATATAAGTGGACAGGAACCACCTGATTTCAGTGACTTCCCGGAACTGAATGTGCAGTGGGAATGGACAGATTTGAATTTAGAACAAATGCAATCAATTCTCTTTGATTATGGAGCCCTGGTTGCCAGGGATATATTAAATACAGGGGTTACTGTTAATATCTGGGATTTGGGAAACGAAACAGATTATGGATTTGCAGGAGTGGGTATAAAATGGCTTACATGGTTTGGATGGGAATATAAAGCACCTGATGCCGTTGATCCGGAAATTGGGAAAATGAGCATAAATGATTTTTTCCAGATGCCTGAGCAGGAAAGAATTACATGGTTGCAACAACATATATGGAAATATACGTCTAAATTATTTAAGGCTCTTGCTGATGGAATTAAATCCGTATATCCTGATGCAAGATTCAGCACTCATATCGCAACATCAGCACGCCCCGAGTTTGCAGTGGCATATTTCCAGGCAATGAACGAGGGAGGATATTTCCCTGATGAACTGGGATTATCCTACTATCCTACAAACACCAGCAAACGGAACTATAATGATTATAAAGAAACAGTATTAGCACTTAACAGGGAACTGGGTAAGAAAGTTTACCTAGGTGAATTCGCATACCCTGCAGGAGAAATGACAGGATATTTTAAATGGAATGCGGCGCTTGACGGATATCCTTTAACAGACGAGGGACAGGCTGCTTTCATAAAGGATATGATCGCCTGGGGTTATGGCAATAAATTATTATCTGGTATTAGACCCTGGGGAGCTGATTTTCTCAATGCCGACTGGCTGCCCATGAGTTTTTTTAATGTCCGGGATAAGAGAGCCATTGCCCGTCCTGGATTAGATGCAATCCAACTGGGACTGCAGCAGGCAAAAAAACACCCATGAAAAATAAATAACTTTTTATAAAAAACTGATTATTCTTTTATAATAATATAGTATATCTACTCAAAATAATCCTTAAACAATGGCAACGACAAAAAACACAAGTGTTAAAATGTACAGACGCACTTTTATCAAGTGTAGTCTTATCTCCGGAACAGGTGTACTTCTTTCAGGTTATACATACTGGCAACCCGGAGGAAAAGTACTTAAACCTGACAGGTTCCTTGGTGATATCAAAGTGGAAAAAACACTCACTCCAATTCCTGATGCTACCTGGTATGAAGCAAGTCAGCCCGGAGATGGTTTTACCTGTCAGATCCCAAAAGGTTCTTTGACAGATGCTCTTTATCTCACTACAGATATGCTGCTGGACGGAAATCATATAATCGTTTTCTTTCTTAAGCTCCATGAAGAAAATAATGGACGTACATTCCTGTTCAGGTTCGCAGGTTTGAACCAATGTTCTTTACGTATGCTTATGCCACTGGATCTCGTTGACCAGAACCGTTGGAATATAGCCAGGGAAGGAGCATTTCTGAAACCTCATTGTACAGGAGACAGGGTAAATCTGGATAAAGTTGACCGTATCAGTTTTACTGTCGGTTTAAAGAGCCCTCTTCCTGCACGATGGTGTATGACATCCCTGACTATTGTTAACGAAAAAGTGGAACTAATTACCAACCCCGTATTACCCAAAGGCCCACTGCTGGATGAATTAGGACAGAGTACAATTCACGACTGGCCAGGGAAAACCCGGAGTGTAACCGAAATGAAAAAAAGAATCAAAATCCAGCTCAAAGAAGCGCCTGAGCAAAATTGGCCCGATACATTCAGCAGGTGGGGAGGATGGAATAAAAAAAGAATCGATCAGGGAACCGGTTTTTTCCGCAAACATTTCGATGGTCATCGCTGGTGGCTGATAGATCCTGATGGCTATGTGTTCTGGTCTACCGGTTTAAATTGCATTTTCCCCGATACACTCGCCTACCCTTACCTTCTGGAAAGTGCACTTACCTGGATGCCTGATGAAAATGGCAAATATAAAGATATGTATCTGAAAACTGAACATGCAACTTTTATAAATTACCTGACAGGAAACTTCATTCGCACCTTCGGCCCAGTTTCATTTTTTAAAAATTGGCAAACAATAACAGTTTCACAACTAAAACGTTTACGATTTAACACTTTCGGAGGCTGGTCATCAGTAGAACTTGCGAGTAAGAATCAGTTCCCATATGTCAGGTTCCAGAGATACAAGCTGAGTAAAAGTAAATTTATATTTCGTGATTTCCCGGATGTGTATCATCCTGATTTCAATGAAGATGCTCTTGAATGCGCACAATCTTTATCTGGTACAGTTAATGATCCCGCCATGATTGGTTACTTCTTAATGAACGAGCCTTCATGGGGATTTGCCAAGGAATATCCTGCAGCAGCAATGCTCTATAATACTGAAACCTGTGAAACCCGGAAAACGTTCAGTGAATTTCTGCGAAAAAAATATATCACCGATTCTGCACTGTCAGATAAATGGAATATCCCTGTAACTTTTGAAAAGATAAGTTCAGGTAAATGGACTGATATCATTCTTACACCTCAAGCTAAAGTAGATATAAAAGAATTCAGTACATTAATGGTGAACAGATTCTTTACTATACTTTCCGATGCATGCAGATCAGTTGACCCCAACCATATGAACCTTGGTATCCGCTATTATACTGTTCCTCCCGACTGGGTACTTGAAGGAATGAAATCCTTTGATGTTTTCAGCATGAACTGCTATAAGAAAAATGTTCCTTTTGAAACAACCCAAAAAGTACATGAAACCCTTAATATGCCCGTCATTATTGGCGAATGGCATTTTGGAGCACTGGATGTCGGATTACCTGCTTCCGGTATCGGACACTTAAAAAACCAGGAAGACAGGGCAAAAGCTTACCGCTGTTATGTTGAAGATGCAGCAGCCAATCCTTATTGTGTCGGGGTACACTGGTTTACTCTTTATGATGAATCAGCCCTCGGCAGATCAGATGGGGAAAACTATAATATCGGTTTTTTTGATGTCTGTAACCGCCCTTACCCGGAATTATCAAATGGTGCAATACAAAGCCATGAAAAAATGTATGAAGTTGCAGCAGGGATTGTGAACCCATACAATGATATCCCCGAATATCTTCCGAATCTGTTTTAATACCATGTATAATTAAAATCTATTCTAAATGAACCCTATGAAAAAATTTACTGTGCTTTGTTTTTTGTTTTTTGCAGCACTATTTCTGGTTAGCAATTCTTTTTTCAGCACTGTATATGCAAAAACATACTACGTTAGCAGCTCTGAAGGAGATGACACATATGACGGACTATCGATGTCATGGAGTAATGACATCAATGGACCATTAAAACACTGTCCGGGAATGAAAAACTATTCCGGCACAATAACTTTGGAACCCGGAGATGTGGTTGTCTTTAAAAAAGGAGATACCTGGACTGATAATTTCATTGCTTCAGTTCCTGGAGTTACCTATACTTCCAATATCAGCTATGGAACAGGAGAGGCGGTTTTTGATCTTGGAACAAGTGAAACCGGTAAACATTATGGAATAAGTATTGAGGCCTCCAATGTAAAAGTCTCTGATTTATATTTTACTAACGGAATGCCTCTTCCACTTCCTGTTTTACCATGTCCTGATACAACTTTCAGAAACCATCCCTGTACTGAAATTTTTGATTATCTTAATTCCGGTCTTGTTAATGCAGCCATTATCATCGCTCCACCGGGTATTAAAGTGGGTGTGGGATATATGATCGCTGATAATCCCGGTTGTTTTCCGGGAATTAATTCTTCAGAGATACCGGGCAGATTGACAGGTATCCAGGTAGATAATTGCAAATTCATTGACACTTATCTCAATGGGATTATCATACGATTCACTGAAAACAGTACCATCAGCAATAATACGTATGGTTGTTCTGATTTGGGAAATTGCAGACCCAGCCAAATTGGATTCTCCTCAGGTTCTGGTATTTATTATGGTTCAGGAACTGATCATCTTACTATCACCGGGAATGATGTGTCGGGAGTGTCAGGATTTGCTGCCATTGCCGGAGCCCAGGCATGGGGATTTATTATCTCCGAAATGAACCGGATTCCGGTGACAACCAGTTATGTCTGTACGGATTGCGGAAAGAATTATTATTTCGAATATGAAAACTATGAAACCCACTTCCCCCGCAATATTGTTATTGAACACAACCTGGTTCATGATTGCTGGAGCATAGGGATTATGGCGGTCGGACATGATCTGACAGTCCAGTATAATGACCTGTATAACATGAATAAAACTGAGTCCCCGATTTATAAGCCCCCTATGGATGGCGATAGAGGAATCGCAGGGTATGGCAACTATATTCTGGGCGCAAGTTGTTTGTATAATAGTGTTATTCGTTATAATAAGGTATATGATACTTACTACTGGATAAAATACCCTGATTGCTCAGGATATCGCGGAAACCAATGCTATGAAGGAGATGCCATTTACCTTGAATTTGCCTGCTGGGATAACAACATTTATGGGAATGTTGTATATAATAATGAAAAAGGGGGAATCCACCAGATATTTACTGGAAAAAATCATTTTTATCATAACACCCTGTATCATAATGGTTATAAGAACTGGTTTAATGCCGATTTTACCAATGCTCCTTCCAGTTCATTTTCCAACAACCTGTTTGCTGACAGCGGAAACCCTTCAAGAAACAGTCTGGCTATCTTAATAGAAGGCACATCCACTACAGATTCAACCGGGGAATATGATCATAATTATGATCTTTCTATTATTAATAATTTATTCTTTGATGTAAATGATATTCAGGGTACTGGTAAACATTTCGCTATCAGAGAAGTGCGCTGGCGTGGAGACAGAAATCTTTATTCTCTGTCTGAATTTGAAGCCTATGCTCTTGAAAATCCGGTTCTCCTGAATAAAGTCACTTCCAACCGGTGGGATAATCCGGTTTTTACTAATCCATCATATACATCAGCCGATTGCAACCTGAGATTGCAGGAAAACTCACCTGCCATTGATGCCGGTATGGATGCCCCGGCTGACTATACTTATGATATATTAGGGAACCCCATCTACGGGCCTCCCGACATCGGTGCCTGCGAATATCAGCCCCCCTGGACGATGGGTGAGGATAAAATAAGTATTAACGCAGGAGCAAGAGTTTATGGAGATGAAAAATTCCGCAACCTGGGGACGCCAGGTGCATTAACAGCCGACTTATCAGTTGCCATTGATGGCTCCGATAAAGCAGACTGGCTGGATATCCATATTAACGGGTGGCAGACTTCGGGTACCTATACCAGGGCATGGACTGAATCTACGGAAAGGGATATCGGAAATACAGAACATGTCGTGGGAGGCCTGATAAAAAACAAATATTATCTTGTAAAGGTAAACAATGTTCCCGGAGAAAACATCACAGGTCCTAAATGCACTAATGGAGTATGCCGTGCTAATAAAAACGGGCAGATAACTTTCACTTTTACTGGTGGGTATTCCTCTGAAAATAATTTTATTGTAGAAGTAAAAGAGTAAAAGCTGCAGGTACTTTGAAAAAACACATGAACGTAATATGTAATTTATCTATTTCAGACAGGTTTACTAATATTAAAAAATAATAATTATGAAACCTCCATGATTGCGGCAAACGCAACTTGGCGAAGCGATCTCACGAACGAAGTGAGTAACCACGCATGAACCGAGTTTACGAGCTCGCCGAAGGTAATAAAATTATGGAGGTTCCCCCGAGGTGTCGGGGCAGGCTATACAACCATTGAAAATAATTAATATTTGTACGCATGAAACATTTTCTAATTCTTTTAATGCTAACTGTATTCCCGGTAAATAACCGGGAATTGGCACAATTTGTTTCTTCCTGTTTTGGAAAGGAAAAGAATCTGTACAGGGATAAAGAATTCCAGGACTCTTTAAAACAAACAGAGAAAAAAAAGAAAAAACCAAAAAAGAACTGTGAGCAGACCACAAATCCACCGGCAACTCCTCAGGTTTGTTTTTATGATCCTTTAACTAATGAACCTGTGCACCAGATAGCTCCCGGTCAAAAGTTCAAATATGTAATATCTTTATCAGACACGAATGCAAATCATCAGATGATGGATTATTTTGCCGGATATAAATTTCCGGACGGTAGCACATTCAATTATTCGAATCCCGACAATCCGGTTTCATCCGATGGCATCTGTTCTCTTAACAATCCAGGTATTTATTCATTCTCGGTTCGTGCCCAGGATATTAACGGCATTTCTTCCGGAATTGGCCATAACCAATTTGTCGTTACCTCAGGAATCGGCATAGAAAATCCTGTAATTATCAAGAAATTGGGTATAATTGATGAAAATTATGCGCAGCAAATTGGTCTTAAATGCAGTCCTGATGGTGGATATCCGACTTTTCATGACGGTAAGATCTACTTGACAACCGGTGATGCGTATGCAAGTGATGGTGTTATAAGAAAAGAACCTGCAAAGAATACTAATTGTCTTCGTTCCCTGGTACTCGAAATTCCTTCGCAGGATATCACTGATGAGAGCGACTATAATTTTTCCCCCTCTCTTTTCAACGGTGTTATTGGTCAGCTGGCACGTACTTACCAACAGGGTGATCCCGGATTTCCTTCGGTGATGGTCGATGACCGCAAAGTTACATTCGGTCAGGGCTTTAATGAATGGTGGCCGAACTTTCAGACAGGATGGAGCGGTGGTTTCTCCATCGATGGGCGTTTGTACATCACATTAACAAATGTCAGTTTTATTGACACAATAGCACAAAATCCATCAACACCAGGAAATAACATCATGATAACCGATCTGTATTATCTCGAAAATGGGATCTGGCATGCTGCATTCGATAATTCCACTGATCATTTTTCAGGACAGAAGCCTTTAATGCCTTGGTTATTTTATTCCTGGACTTCCCCTGACTTTACAGGAATTACACTCCCCCATTTTTTGTTTAAGGATGGATCGTATAATATTGATCTAGATAATGATGGTAAACAAGATGGTTATATGTATTTCTTTGGAGGCAATAATTCCAGCCACGTCAGAGTTTTTCTGGGCAGAGTGCCGTGCAGTCAGCAAAGCGTTATTGATCGTGGTGCATATGAATATTGGAATGGGACGGACTGGAAACCAATAAACCATCAGGATAACAATGGAGTATGGCGATCATCAGGTATGCCGAATGCCCATTCGGTTATTATACCCCATGAGGATTTCCCGATTTGCAACGTGACAGTTTCATACAATGATTATATTGATAAGTATGTCCTGCTTGTTGCTGAAGCTTCTACTTATAGCTACCCCAATTGGGGAGGTGATATTAATATGTATGTTTCTGATAATATAACGGGGCCTTTTCAATATGTTAACACCGTTATACCTAATCCATGGGAAGTGATGAATAATGGAACATTGATTTCCCATAAACAAATAGAAACTATGAGTGTATTGGAATGGAAAGAAGATGGTAGTGTATACCTTATCTTACAAATCTTTGAATCAGATCCCTGTGATGATCAGGATTTTATCTTTCAGGATTGTGGATATGGTATGTATTTGGTGAAAGGGCAGTGGATTAATCCTTAATGGGACCCGGAGAGAGAAACAAAAATTTTCATACGACTAATAAAGGCAATCGATGATCAATCAATTGAACCTGTTTGCATATGCAAAAAAAATTATTACCTGGGATTCAAACTTTGAAAGCCCATGATACGTTAACTTTAAACACCTGTAACTATGAAATTAAATCATTTAGCATTGATCATCCTGGTAGTAGGAATATTTTCTGTTAACCGGAAATTCCCGGTATTCATCACCATATGTTACGGGCAGGAGTCACAACCCGAAAAGCTGGCACATTACCGGAACCCTTTAAAGCCGGCAAGCAAACGGTATGCGGAAGATAAATACAAAAAAAATCGGGAGCATGTTACATATCCCCCTGCAACTCCGTCGATCCATTTTTATGATCCCAACACCAATGAACTAATTAACAGGTTAGCACCCGGTCAAAAATTCAGGTATATAATATCATCAATGGATTCGGAAGTTGATAATAGAAGCCTTGATTATTTTGCCGGGTATAGGTTCCCGGATGGAAGCACATTTCATTTTACGAATCCCGAGAATCCGGTTTCATCAAATGGAATAGGGTCTTTTGATGATCCCGGCATTTATTATTTCTCGTTAAGAGTTCAGGATAGTAATAATGTTTCTTCAGCCGTTAGTCATGGTCATCTGGTCGTTACTTCAGGAATTGGCCTGGAAAATCCTGTAATTATCAAGAAAATGGGAATTATTGATGAAAGTTATGCGAAGCAGATTGGTCTTAAATGTAGTCCTGATGGTGGTTTTATAACATTTCACGATGGTAAGATCTATTTGATCACAGCTGACGCATATGCAAGTGATAAGGTTGTAAGGACAGAACCGGCAAAGAATACTAATTGTCTTCGTTCCCTGGTTCTTGAAATTCCTTCGCAGAATATAACCGATGAGAGCGACTATAACTTTTCCCCCTCTCTTTTCAACGGTGTAATCGGTCAGCTGGCACGTACTTACCAACAGGGTGATCCCGGCTTTCCTTCGGTGTTAATCGATGATAATGAAGTTACATTCGGTCAGGGCGTTAATGATTGGTGGCCGAACTTTCAGGCAGGATGGAGCGGTGGCTTCTCCATCGATGGGCGTTTGTATATTACATTAACAAACTGGAGTTTTATAGACACCTTAGCACAAAATCCATCAATACCAGGAGATAATATCATGATAACCGATCTGTATTATTTCGACAATGGGATCTGGTATGCTGCATTTGATGATTCCCCTGATCATTTTTCAGGACAGAAACCCTTAATGCCATGGATATTTTACTCATGGACTTCCACAAACTATGCGGGAATTACATTTCCTCATTTTTTGTTCAAAGATGGATCATATAATGTTGATCTGAATAATGATGGTGAACCTGATGGTTATATATATTTCATTGGAGGTAACCACGCAAGCCATGCCAGGGTGTACCTCGGCAGGGTACCCTACGGGCAACAATACGTAATAGACCGGGGCGCTTATGAATACTGGAACGGAACAGACTGGAAACCATTAAACTATCAGGATAATAATGGAGTATGGCGGTCATCAGAAATGGTTGATGCATGCTCTGTTACTGTCCCCCATAAGGACTTCCCGATTTGCAACGTAACAGTCTCATACAATTCTTATATTGATAAATATATCATGCTCATTGCCGAAGCTGTTACCTTTGGTAACTTTAACTGGGGAGGTAATATTAATATGTATGTTTCAGACAGTATAACAGGCCCCTTTCATTACGTTAACACCGTAATACCTAATCCATGGGAAGTTATGAATAAGGGAACTCTGATTTCACATACACAAATTGAAACTATGAGTGTGCTGGAGTGGAAGGAAGATGGTAGCGTATACCTTATCTTGCAAATTTTTGATTCAGATCCCTGTGATGAACAGGACTTTATCTTTAATGACTGTGGATATGGTATGTATTTGGTGAAAGGACAGTGGATACATCCGTGATTTTAGGAACAATAGTTAGAAAAATTTCCCTTCTATTCCTGATTAATAGTCATCTGTTTGAATGCCGTCAATTATATATTCTGTGCCCTCCCATGAAAAGGAAAATGCTTGCGTCATCAGAACGTTAGTTGCTTACCAGTATTGCTATCGAATAATATAGTTGACCGGGGTGTAAATTCCATTTCAATACATTTTCCGTTACGTAACCTGATTGACCTTTTCCCTCCTTCAAGTGTATGTATTGAAAGGATGTTGCCTCCGCACATGTTCACATCACCAGCTTCATTGTAAATATGGCAGCCGCACAATTTAAATATGTCTTTGAGCAGTGCAGCATTGTCAGGAGGTAATGAAATAAACCATGTGGTACTTTCTCCTGACTCTTTCCTTGCAAAACCAGAGACCCCTTCTCCTTCCAATATTCCTAAATTCTCTGCGGATGGATCAGCAACAGCGAAAACAGGAGTGAATGGTTTTCCTGTCTTAAGAACTGTATCAGGCAGATCAGGGTGTTGAACTTGCAGACTGTGATCTTTCTCTTCATTTATTTTCCTCACCCTTATTCCTGTAAGTTTTTGAATATTATCGACCGAAAGTCCTTTCCCATCACAATAGCCAGGCGCATAACACCAAATCAGGTGACGACCGTTTTTTGCCACTTTTTCATGTATAAATTTTCTCTGTTCCCCGGTCATATACCAGCTGTTCGCAAATAGTACTGTTTTATACCGATTCAGATCCGCTTTATAAAGATCCGAGAGGTAAATGTGATCATGAACAGCACCTGATTTAAATAATGCAAGGGATAAATAATTTATTGCCACAGTATCAATTAAAGGAACATTACCTTCAGATTCTGCTGTACCCAAACGATTATTGCACAGATAATAAAATATCTTTTCATCAAATACGACCAGTACATCGCTTGCAGGTTCGTATGGGCTACCCGAATATTCAATATACAATTCCCTTAAGCGGCGTATCTCGTCCAACAGTGCAGGATGATTCCACCATCCTGAAGTACGATACGGTCCAAAATCATAGAACCAGAGACCCATTCCCCTGATATAGGAATGCGTCAGGTTACGTCTTAATACAGCAATGCTGTCTGCTATGTCTTCCGACCTTTCATATTCCGGACGGTTTCCGTCATTAAGCCAGTATCTCAGGCTGGGATGCATGTCCATTTCGTCCAGAAGAAGTTTGTTATTCAACCTGGCCGAATCATGTAATCCCCTCGACTGTCCACATTCTCCCATATCACGGGCAGGACCATATGCCATAGGTGCACTGATATAGTCAACATAGGGAGATTGCAGGACTCTGTCAGTTTCCAGGTGTCCGGCCTGAACCTGTCGGCCAAACATACTGAAATAATACCCGTAAAATGTACCTGTAATAATGGGTCTGGGCCAATTCTCCTTGATAATACGACAAAAATGGATAATATTATCTGCCACAATATTATGCTGACATTGATAATAATCTATTACCTGTCGCTCTGATACAGGATCTCTGAAAATTCCATCTGCACTGTATAAACGTTCTTTCATCCCCGGAACCAAAGCAGTTTCCAGACTTATACCCGGCTGTTTCCATGCTTTTTGTAATGCTCTGTCTGATCCATATTTTGCCTTTAACCAGTTTCTGAAGCAATTTGTCATAGGGATACCTGTATCCCCGTCATTTTCTATACCTCCCCAGTAATGCCATTCGTGAAAAATTCCACATGCGGGCTGAAATGCAACCAATACATCTCCTTCTGGCAGAGCAACGAGTGATTGAAGCAGCTCTATTACCTTGCCGGTAGATTCCTTTCTCCATTTTTCGGAAGCCAGGCTGGCACGGGGACTACGATTAGCATCCTCCGCCAGATGCCTGTATAATCCGTAAAAATTCTCTTCTTCAAGCTCCCCGTTTGCGTATAAAGTAACTTCATCCGGATTGGCTTTTACCCACCAGCGCGGAGCATTGACATGCAACCGGATAAATACGGAAGCATCGGGAGCGATATCCAATATACCCCTGATCTGACGCACAACCAGATCAATGTTAAGTGGCTTATCTGGTTTCCAAATATCTTCCAACCAAATACTTACATAAAAAAGTTTTGTGCCAAGCCTGGCAAACTGCTCCATGCTGTAACGAGGCAGCTCTTCCCATGTCCATTGCCCTCCAGGCGAATCTGTCAACGCATATATCATTGGATACATCATAACTCCATTGATAAAGATCGTTGGACGCCCCTGATGCATGCGTATCTCAGCACCGGTAACATAATTTCGTTTTTGAATCGCATGTGTCTGTGATTGTAAAGGAATTCCAGTCAAACCAATACCCGATGTAAGACCTGCCACACCAAGTGATGTCTGCCGCAAAAAATTCCTGCGGGAATGAGAGAAGAAGAAATTTTTCATAACGGTTTCCTTTATTAAATTATTTTTATTTTCAATAGTTCGTTAAATAATGTTTCTCGCAATAGCGCAATGAACGCAAAGCGCTGATTATTAATTATATACAAGTTAATCTTTTTAAAGAGCTGATATTTAGCATTCTATAAAAGTATAACCAGGTATTTGATTTTAATGTAAGTTAAGATTATCGTTTCTGGTATGGCAATGGCTTGGGTTCAAGCCACTGAATAATCTTATCTCTGATTGCCATAGCCTGAAAAAAATTCCCGGATGGAGCATAGTGACCAATATAATACCGGAATAAATAATCCTTTACACTTAAATTGAATGTTTTAAATTCTTCAAGATGCGCCTGCCTTAAATCAATATATTGAAAATCGTTGCTTTCTAAGTAATCCAATAATTCCGAATCAAAGGGTTCTTCTCCGGATAAATACTTTCCTAAGTTTTCAAAACTGTAGGAAAGAACTATAAAAAGTTCTTTGTCATTTGATTTAACATACTCATTAAGCATATCCAAAATCTTAATCGTTGAAAAAATTGCTGCTTTTGTATGTGCCATTCGTAAATCCTCTATCGAACCTGCTTTATCCCCCTGGTAAGACGGCAAACCAAAACTTGTATGAGCATCCGTTACCGAAAAGTCTGGTAAAGTATCTTTTTTTCGTAAGGAAAGCATTAATCCCAAAACAGGATCATCTAAAAATTTTTCTTTTAACCATTCAATATCTCTTAATTTATAAACATCTTCAGGCCTCTGACACATATTGGGAATTTCAATTATTGAATTATTTTCAACATTTACTCTCAAATGTGGCATGGTGAAACTACAGAATCCCCATTTTGAACTTCTGATTGACCACCATGAATCCAGGTTCCTGAAATGATCATCATCCCAAATATTAAGGATAATGTATTTGGAAGGATGTGTCTCCTGTATTTTCATCATTCGAAGAAAAGCCTGATAAACACTATACCCACCCACACCGAAATTCTCAATTGGTTCACATAAATGTGCAGCCAGATATTCCTGCCAGCTTTCTCCGTCGTTTACCTGATCACAGTGCGTAAAGCTATTGCCATAGGATTGAATACGAGCACTTTGTTCGGGGAAATTAACCCTTTTCCTGGCACCCGTTTCTTCATAATGATAAAAAGTTGCAGAATGATAAATTCCGTCATACCTTATTGCATCTTCCAAAATCCAGCCTAATTCCGCATCAAAGGTCCAACCCCCATTAGGATTGTATCCGTCTTTATATTCAGCCCTGCCAATAAATCTTTCTATCTTTTCCAGAGTAGGCATAAGATCCTTTAAATACTCAATTTTTTCATCCATATTATTAGGTGGATGCCCACCTTGAGAATAACCTTTACCAATGACTACAAGAAAGATGAAGGATAATGTGAAAATCCTGAAGATCATTTTTTTTGAAAATAAGGTAATGGATCTTGTTTGCTGATTTTGGTTGATGTTTTTCATTGTGCTAATAATATTTGGTTATTGTTAAGTAAGCCCGTAAATAATTAAATAAAATGGTACGGATAATGCCAAATGTTTTTTCTGAAAATTTTTATATGATAATTTCCTTTATGTTTTTATTTCTTACTGCAATAGTTCGTTATGTTTTTATATTGCGTTGATAATGAACAATTTAATAATTTGCTTATTGATTACTTATCTTATTAATAATCAATAAATTGCGCCTTTGCGCCTTCGCGTTTTATTTTAATTTAACGAACTACTGATATAAATTACTTCTCTATTCCCTAATTTTAATTAAAATTCAACAATAACATCTTCGACTTTAACTGAACTATGAACTATTTTACCATTGATAAATATTTTAAACCCTTTCCCTTTTTTATACTTACTTCCGGTTTTGTCATATAGAACAGTCAGTTTCTTCCCTTTTACCAATACATTTTCCAGACAGAACCAATCCCATTGATCTGTTGGAATAAGTGGATTTACTCGTACAGTATTATTCATTTCCGGCCGTATTCCAATTAATCCGGAAATAATCAGATCACAATAAGTAGAATGATTATAATCCTTGCCTCTTTCTTCATTTATCCCCCAATTTATTAGCATTGTGCGGGCAATCCAGTCTCCCGTATACGGGTTAAGATTTTCATCAATCCAGGGAACCACTTTCCCATCCTTTAATTTTAATTTATGACTGTAAGAATAGTCCTTTAAAATTTCAAAGTAATCTTCTCTGGTAACATAGTTCTGTCGATAATTATATAACAGATTAGCCATTGCTGTTAAGGTTATTGAAGTTGCGAAAGGCCAGCTGGGCCCGTCCCATCTGCAATTAGAACCTGCATAAGATATCTGAAACCTGGGGTGTCGCTGTTCAGCAGTTGTTAATCCATAAGGAGCGTAAAATCCGTTTTTGTCAATTACTTGTTTCCAGGCAGATTCAAAACCCTGATCAGGAAGATTGAAATACCAGGGAGTATATCCATGCAATTCTCTTACATCTACATGTTTGTTTAATTCAATATTGGAATGAGAATCTGATAATGAACGCTTTGTAACTCGTGGAATAGTTTTAAAAAACTCAGCTTCTATGTCCCAAAGATAATTCTGTACTAATTGCTTTAATGATTCTGCTTTATTATGAAATTCTTTTGCAATGTCTGTTTCTCCAAAATACTCTGCGATCTTTGCAATCGCTTTTGCATCACCATACATATAGGAATTAATAGTTGGCCGATAACCGTTACCTCCAATGGATATTTCCATCCCGTCATATCCGTCATATTGCCAGAATAGTCCGATCGGATCAAGCCTGGCCTGGCCTGACTTTATGAATTCACTCCCTTCCCAGCCTGTTTCCCATGCACGATAATTTTTTATCAGATCAGGCAATAATTCTGCTAAGAGTGAAGTGTCTCCTTTTACCTTATAATATTGTAGCAGAGCATCTGCAGCCCAAAAACTATAATATCTGGGGTCTCCCCCTTTACGAAACCAAAAAATCAAGTAATCATCTAAATATTTGGAATTATACATCCAGCGTCCTTCATAAATATGATGAGCTGCAGGACAGGAAATGGTATTGTGTTTACCGGCATGCTCCATCGCAGGAAGAAACTCCGTAATCACATAACCATCCGGAGTAAGCTTTATATGCTTCCGGAATGTCCACCACCGGAAATAATAAGTCTTTTCGATATCTTTATCCGGACATTCAAATAAAGGTATATTTTCTTTAAGGAAATTAAAAGCAGAGTCGTTTGGAATATGTTGAATGTAAAGCTCATTATCGTGCTCATTGAACTGAGAAACATACATTTCCAGTATCGAAGGATTTATATTCTGTTTATTTCCAGATGAACATGACAAAAAACAAATAATACTTAAGAATAGAATCGAACTATTTAATATTGCTTTAACATTATGCCTCATTTTATTTATGGTTAAATTTACAGGCCAGAATTATGATCTTTCTCTGAATTACTTGAATTAGCCCCATAAAATCCTGAAATCTGCCTGAATGTCCATATCTTTCGGGTCAATTCCCCATTTATTCAGCAATCTGTAAATAATTGCACTTAATGAGTAATCCGTACTGATAAAATTCATATCATCCAGTTCTTTTATAAGATTTAGAACAGCATCCTTCATCTCCCGGGTATCATCGTTTACATAATCGATAACGTTCATTACATGTATCTTTGAATATGGAGTGGGGTTTGGCATTCTTAGCACAGTTAGAAGTCCCGACCGACCGGCAATTTCTTCACCTAAGTTGTATAGTGCTTCTGATGCAACGGCAACAACCTCCGGTGAGGTATCATTTAAAACAGCTTTTAATTCGGAAATACATTGCTTAGCCTGATCACCCAGTATTAATACCCCGGTGGCTCCCCAGTAACGAATGGCACTGTCATCGGATATTAAAAAAGCTTTCAGCTCTGGTATATCTATAACAGAGGGCATCGTAGCTTTCTCAGCTGCTTTAATGATCTCTTTTAAAGGAACATTGCCACTTCTCATATAATCATAAGTTGTCATTTCCCCTGCCCGCTTAAAACGTTCAGCTTCGGGAATAAAACCGGCATCCTCAATACGTAACATAATTTTATAATTAGCCTTTCGCATTCGTTTCAATATCCTCTTATAGGCAGGATTCTCAGCTAAATTGTTTACTTCCCAAGGATCATTTTCTGTATCGTAAAGTTCTTCAGGAGGTTGGTTATGCCAGAAAATACTTTGTACTGAATCGCACTCTCCTTTAAGGTAAGCCTGTTCCCATGATCGCATAGCTGACATAATCCAGTTGTAAAAATTATGTTGCCCGTGAATACGGTAAGGTGTATAATTTCTGATGTAACGGTATTTTTTATCGCGGACTGCCCTGCTCATGTTGTATCTTTCACCCCATCGATCGCGAAACATAAAAACATATTCAGGATCATGAGTTTTTTGATCGCCCAGAAAGGCATGCCCCTGCATATATCCGGGTATAGGAATGCCTGCCAAACTCAGTAAGGTAGGTGCCAGGTCCACAAAACTGACAAGCCTGTCTACTTTACTGCCCGGACTGTCAGCCGGCCATAAATGTCTGAATTTTTCCGGTATGCGTACAATAAAAGGTACATGGGTTCCAGATTCATATAAATGCCCTTTGCTCCGGGGTAACACACCTCCATGGTCACCATAATAAAACACAATGGTATTTTCGCTCTCACCGCTCTCTTCCAACTCCTGTAAAATTCTACCCATAATGTTATCCATCTCTTCAATTTTATCATAAAACTGAGCCCAGTCGTGTCTCATTTCAGGAGTATCAGGATGATAGGGCGGTAATGTTACTTTTTGCGGATCATGACGTAAATTTTCCACAGGAATCGAATAATGAGAAACATGTGCCTGATGAGAATTAAGTATATTAAAAACAGCAAAAAACGGTTGCCCCGGCTTCCGGTTTTTATAATGTGCCTCCCGGCTCGACTCATCCCATATTTCCTTCGTTTGTTGAGGATCTATCTGATAATCTTCCTTCCAGTTATTAGTACAGTAGTAACCTTTTTCTCTTAAATATTGCGGGTAATATCTGATTAAATCAGACTTTCTGTAATAGCTGCGCATGTGCTCATGTCCGCCCGAACAGGCGAAAGTTCCTGTGATGATTGTATTCCTTGCAGGACCACAAACAGCAGCATTGGCATAGGCATGAGTATAAAGAAAACCTTCTGATGCCAATTTATCCATGTTAGGTGTGGTAGCAAATTCATCACCATAACAACCTGCAAAAGGACTATTGTCTTCAGTGGTAATCCATAAAATATTCGGCAGCTCCTTATCCTGTTGCGGAGACTGACACCCGATATTTAATACTAAAATCCCTGATGATGCAAAAATTAAAGGGTTAAATTTTAATACTCTCATATGTAAATAAAATTAGCAATATATTGAATGAAGTGAATAATGTCAATGGATAAATTGACCTTTAAGATGCACATTTTAACCCTCGCATTATGCAGAAGCTATGCAACACTGCATCTTTCGCCGGAGGTTAAGTCTTTCCGCGAGCGCTGACTACATATTCCCCATAGCTTTCCGCAAGCCCTGAAGATACGCTGCGGAGACGCCAGCGTCACGTCCTCAGCCAGCTTTCTTCAGCCGAAGAGTAGTACAAGTTACTCTGCGCCGCACCTTATGTTAACCCCTTGGCGAACAAAGAGAGGTGCTGATGAAGTTACACGTCAAGCTATATCAGACAACCTCATTTTTAAGTTGAACTAAAATGTTCATTCTTAACAAAGATTTTATGTTATATAACATATAAAAATCTTTATACATTTAATCGTTTAAGCTTAAAATTATTTAATTTTATCTGGTAGTATTTGATCTTATCTATTGAACTATGGCACTTACAGTATAATTCTTATTTTAATTGACCACATGTTACTACTTCATTAATTCACATTAAAAAAATCACTATAGAAATTCTCTAACTTTAAATCAACATGTTATGAATAAAAATCGTTTAAAAAATTACAGCATCATCTTTTTTATCCTGATTCTGATTTCGTGCACTAATAAAGACAAGAAAACTGAAACAACTTTCCCCTATCAAAATCCACAACTATCTTATGATGAAAGGATAGCAGATCTCATTTCGCGGATGACCGTTGAGGAGAAAGTGTCCCAGATGATGCATGATAGTCCTGCTTTACCCCGTTTGGAAGTTCCGGCATATGGCTGGTGGAACGAATGTTTACACGGTCTTGCAAGATTGGGAAGAGCTACTGTATTTCCCCAGGCTATTGGTATGGCAGCTACATTTGATGAAGATCTGATTTTTAAAATTTCGTCAGCAATTTCTGATGAAGCAAGAGCATTTCATCATGCCGTTGTTGCCAGAGGACATAGTTTGCAGTTAGGGGGACTTACTCCTTCCGGGGGACTTACTTTCTGGACACCTAATATTAATATTTTTCGCGATCCAAGATGGGGAAGGGGAATGGAAACATACGGAGAAGATCCTTACCTGACTGCAAAATTGGGTGTTTCCTTTGTTAAAGGATTACAGGGAGACCATCCCCGATATTTAAAAGCAGCCGCATGTGCAAAACACTTCGCAGTTCATAGCGGTCCTGAAGGATTGCGCCATGAGTTTAATGCCCTTACAAATCAGAAAGACTTACACGAAACCTATCTTTTTGCCTTTAAAGCTTTGGTTATGGAAGGCAAAGTGGAATCAATAATGTGCGCATATAATCGTTTTAACGATGAAGCCTGCTGTGGCAGCAAATATCTTTTAAAAACAATATTAAGAGATAGCTGGGGATTTAAAGGTCATGTTGTGTCAGACTGTTGGGCATTACGAGATTTTCACACAGGACATCATGTTGCTGCAGGTCCGGCGGAATCTGCCGCTCTCGCTCTTAAAAGTGGTGTAAACCTGAATTGTGGTAGTTTATATAATCCTAATCTGCTTATTGCCTTAGAAAAAGGCCTGATAACTGAGGATGAGATCAATGAAAATCTGGCGGATTTGTTGAGAACCCGTTTTAAACTTGGCTTATTTGATCCTCCCGGAACCACACCTTTCGAAAATATAAGCACAGATGTTATTAATTGTGACAAACACCGGAAATTAGCAAGAGAAGCAGCTCATAAATCAATCGTAATGCTGAAAAACAATAATGTGCTTCCTCTATCCAAAGATACCCGCAGTATTTTTCTAATCGGACCAAATGCTAATAATGTTGAAGTTCTTTTAGGAAATTATTATGGCGTAAGTTCAAATATGTCAACTATATTGGAAGGAATTACATCCAAAGTGCCACCAGGATGTTTTATTGAATATAAAAAAGGGTTTTTACTCGATCGTGAAAATATAAATCCTATTGATTGGGCAATGGGTGCTGCAAAAAGAACAGATGCCATAATAGTAGCAATGGGTTTATCTCCTATTCTGGAAGGAGAAGAAGGGGAATCCATTGCTTCACCCTTTCTGGGTGACTGGATTGAATTTCAAATACCCAAAAATCAAATTGATTATTTGAAAAAACTCAGAAAAGATTATAACAAACCTGTTATTGTTATACTAACAGGAGCATGTCCTGTAGATATGACTGAAATACACGATCTTGCCGATGCAATATTGCATGTGTGGTATCCGGGTGAAGAAGGGGGTAACGCTGTTGCTGACATTATTTATGGCGACACATCACCATCGGGCAGACTCCCCATTACATTCCCAAAATCATTATCACAATTACCAGCTTTTGAGGACTATTCAATGACAGGAAGAACTTACCGCTATATGAAGGAAGAACCTATGTATCCATTTGGCTACGGCTTAAGCTATTCAAAATTTATTTATTCTGACCTGAAATTATCGATGAAAATGATTGAATCAGGGAAAACATCAAAAGCATCCTGTGTTCTGACAAATAAAGGTAATTATGACGCTGATGAAGTTGTACAGTTGTATATCACTCCGCCATTATCTGAATCTTTTCCTGCACCTTTATTTTCACTTAAAGGTATTAAACGTATATCTCTTAAACCCGGAGAATCAGTTAAAATTGAATTTAGTATAACCCCTGAAATGCTAACGGTATTTGATGAATCAGGAAATGAACGGATATTGTCGGGTGATTATTTAATTACCATAGGTGGATCAAGTCCCGGTGAACGAAGTCTCGCTTTAGGCTCACCAATGCCTGTAAGTGATAAACTTACTCTTAAATAAGCCATTAAAAGGTAATATTATAATTTTCAACTGATTTATCTGTATATTGATTGTTTACTAAGGCTTGAACGTTTTGAAAAAAAATTAAAATTGTTATTGCTAAAATTTAGTATATTATATCAATAGTTCATTATATTTTTATATTGCGCTGATAATGAACATTTTAATAATATATTCTTAAATTACGCATATTTCTAATAATCAACACTTTGCACCTTTGCGCCTTTGCGTTTAATTTAAATTTAACGAACTATTGATATAAAAATTTAATAAAAATAAATACGTTGTGAATATTCCCCGATGTTTAACCTCTGCTGGTATCATTCTAACAGGCCTTTCAGCCTGTAATCAACCATCTCCCATATCAGGTGAAAAACCGAATATAATTTTCATTCTGGCCGATGATCTCGGGTATACAGATGTTAACAGTTTTGCAGCATATGTAACTGGTGCTCAGGTTTCGGAAATGTATTATGAAACTCCGAATCTGAATAAGTTAACAGAAAGTGGTATCGCTTTCTCTCAGGCATATGCTAACCCTCTGTGCGCTCCCACAAGAGCAAGTCTTTTAACCGGAAAGCATGCAGCCCGGCTGGGTTTTACAACTGCAGTCCCTTTTGTAAAAACATATTACAATACGGCAATTGCTCCTCCTGATGATTATTATATTCACGATGTTATACATTTTGCAGAAAATATTGATTTTCCCCAGGCATGGATCAACCCTACAACAAACACTGCTATCCCGCGTGGTTATGAAATAGATAAAGGCAAAAAGGAAATTGTAATAACAGATATCATAAAAGACTATCATTCGGCTTTTATTGGGAAATGGCACGTGGGAGGCATTGGCGCCGATGGATATCAACCTGAAGATTTTGGTTTTGAAAGTATTGCATGGTTCGATTTTGGAGGATCCCATTATTATAACTGGCGGGATCAATGGAACAGCCGCAACAAAGACCTCTTCCCTGATATTCCACAGGAAGAATGGGTTCGTGGTAATGCCGGCGAATTATCCGAATTTGAATACCTCACAGATGATCTTACGGAAAAAGCTGTTTCATTCATTAAAAAAAAGGCAGAAGTGAAAGACAAACCTTTCTTTCTCTATTTGTGTCACTTTGCGGTGCATCTGCCATTTCAGGCCCCTGAAGAGAATATTAAATATTTTGATGAAAAGAAAACTATCGGATGGAATGAACATTTTGTGCCAATCTATGCAGCCATGATAAAAAAACTGGATGATGGTCTGGGAAGAATTATGCAAACCCTCAAAGATCAAGGGCTGGAAGAAAATACCCTGATTATTTTCATGTCTGATAACGGAGGCCTTTCCTACAATGCTCCTCAATATGAATTCCCGGTTATCACTTCAAATGCCCCTTTAAAAGGAGGAAAAGCGTTTGTATATGAAGGTGGTATCAGAGTACCTCTAATTTTTTCATGGAAAGATAAAATCAAACCCAACCAGTGGTGCGATATGCCGGTTGACTGTAATGATATTTTTCCAACTATCCTGGAAGTTGCCGGACATAGCTTAAAAAACAGGAACATAGACGGGGAAAGCCTGGTTGGTTTGTGGTTTGATCCGGTAAATAGTAAAAATCATTATAAAAGAAACACATTTTTCTGGCACTACCCTTATAATCTTTCATTTTCAAACCCTGATGATGGGTTTCCCTGTAACCCTCATTCAGCAATCAGAAAGGGAGATTATAAACTGATCTTTGACTGGTACGGAAGACTTAAACTTTATAACATCAGGAAAGATATTGCTGAAAAAGATAACCTCATGAAAAAAGAACCTCAGCGAACAAAAGAGTTGTTTACAGAATTAATTAACTTCCTGGAAGAAAATGTGGAAAAAAGGTACTGGCCGATTCATAACCCGGATTATAACCCTGATGAGGAAGTAAGAGATGTCCCCTATGTAGATCTTTATAAAGCTTTCTCTGAAGGGAAAGATGTGGTTGAAATAGCAAACTTATAATTATAAAACATTAACCCTTTTTCATTATGAGAATAACTGTATTATTTATCACTTTGTTTAATTTATTTAATGGAAGTGTAATCTTTTCTCAATCAATTACAACGGGAACGTTATTAAATGAAATGATCGATCTGCAACGTTTAACATATTTTAATGAACCTGTATATAAAACCATTCAGTTTTCCTCATACGACAGACGCAGTACAAGTGTTTCTGATCCCGGATGGCTTGCTAATAACGATGGCGGAAACTCACCAATACCAGGTTTTGAAGAAGTTGTCAGGGAACCTGATGAAAATGGGATCGCAACTTATTTAATCTGTGATATAAAAGAACCTGGTGTGATTGTCAGACTCTGGAGTGCCGGCATTAAAGGGAGTATCCGCATGTTTTTGGATGGAAATAACACACCGGTTTATGAAGGTATGGCTGAAAATTTCTTTTGGAATTTCATCGAAGAAGTTTCGCCGGTACCTGGAAATTATAATATTTTTCGTCAATTCGATGCAGTGTATTTCCCAATACCATTTGCAAAAAGTTGCAGGATTGAATGGACGGGTAATATCAAAACAGATGGTCATTTTTACCACGTTGGAGTGCGTGTTTATAAATCAGATGTTAATTTAGAAACTTTTCAACCCGGCGACTTCGCTAAATATGCAGAGAATATAGAAAAGGTAAATATTATTTTAAGTGATCCGGACAATAACAGGGAATATAATGATTCACAAATCAATACAATAGAAACAGTAATTCCTGCTAATGCTAATAAAGAACTGGCTAAGCTGGAAGGAACGAAAGCTATAGAATATTTCTCAATAAAAATGACACCTCAGGATCATGATATTCTTTTACGAAAAACTGTTTTAAATGTATATTTTGATAACTCCTCTGTCCCACAGATACAGTCGCCTATAGGTGATTTCTTTGGGGCTGCTCCCGGAATTAATCCTTATAAGTCACTCCCATTTACCGTATTACCTGACGGAACAATGATCTGCCGTTTTATTATGCCATTTAAAAAATCGGCAAGAATTGAAATTGTAAATAATTCAATGCATGATATCAATCTTACTGCAGATATAAGAATAACAGATTATGTCTGGAAAGATGACGAATCCATGCATTTTCGCGCCCGCTGGAGGATTAATCATAATGTATTAACCACTCCAGTGGATATCCCTTATCTTCTTGCATCTGGTCGGGGCAGAGTGGCAGGTGCTGCAATCTTCCTATATAACCCTTGTAATATACCTACTGGTTTTGGCAACTGGTGGGGAGAAGGAGATGAAAAGATATTTGTTGATGAAGACACATTCCCTTCTTTTTTTGGGACAGGAAGTGAAGATTATTTTAATTACTCCTGGGGATCTTCTAAAATATTTTCATACCCCTATTGTGGACAACCACGAAATGATGGTCCCGGTAGCAGAGGTTTTGTTACCAATTTTCGCTGGCATATATTAGATGATATCCCTTTTAATAACAAACTGGCATTTTATATGGAGTTATTACATCATGATTATTCAGTTCAGGGATTTTCGTATGGAAGGATCATTTACCTGTATTCCAGACCAGACCTAATAGATGATCATATGGAAATATCTCCTGATGACATTCGGGAAATTACTCTCCCTCTTTGGAAACCGGAAGCAAGAATAGGGGCAAAAGATTTCTATTTTATCGAAGCCGAAAAGCTATTGAAAAAAGGTAAAAATGTAACCATCGAAGAATGTTCAATATGTTCTGAAAACAAAATGGTAATGTGGCAACCGAAGAAAAAAGGAGAGAAAATCAATTTTCTGCTTCAACAAATCGACACATCCAAAACGGATGGATTTGCTTTAACCCTACTGCATGTACCACAAGGAGGTAAATTTTCCTTATTTGTAAATGGCTCTCTCGTTAAGCTTAGCAGCAGCGAATGGTGTGTATCAGAATCCTGCTATTTTGAAGAGAGAGATCTTCATATACCTTATCAAACCATCCTTCAAAGCTATCACACGGGAAAGATTATGCTTAATATAGGAAAAAATGAAATCGTTTTGGAATACCTTGGAGAGGGAAATAATAATAAAATTGGGATTGATTTTCTATGGATAAAAAATTAATTCTGATGCCTGGGGTTACAGCAGCGGAATGTTATCAGGTATTCGACCATGGGGAGCTGATCTGTTAGACCAAACATGGAGCCCTATGAGTTTATTTACTGTTGAGGGTAAAAAAGCCACAGCCCGTCCTGGATTGAAAGCTATACAAACGGGACTGAAGCAAACAATAGAACAGTAATCCTTGACATTTTTGTTAGAAACATAATGTTGACGAAATTCTTTGAAATGATAAAATTTAAATCTCGTTAAATATTAACTTAACAAATGAAAAAATGAAAAATATCACTTCGTTTTGTTTTTTATTTTTTACAGCACTGTTCTTATTTTACTTTTCTTTTTTCAATGGTGTATATGCAAAAACATATTATGTAAGCATCTCAGAAGGAGATGACACATATGACGGACTAACGATGTCATGGAGTAATGACATCCACGGACCATTAAAACATTGCCCGGGAATGGAAAGCTACTCAGGTACCATTATTCTGGAACCCGGGGATGTGATTGTCTTCAAAAAAGGAGATACCTGGACGGATAATTTCATAGCTTCTGTCCCCGGAATTACCTATACTTCTGATAATAGTTATGGAACAGGGGAAGCGACCATTGACATGGGAACGGGAGAGAATGGGAAGAATTACGGGATAAGTATAGAGGCTTCCAATGTAAAGGTTTCTGATCTAAGTTTTACCAAAGGAATGCAAATTATTATATCTGACCCTAAATGTCCCGATACAACTTTCAGAGATCATCCCTGTACTACTGTAAAAAATTATCTGAATTCCGGTCTGGTTAACTCAGCCATCGTAATCGCCCCCCCGAAAATCACAGTGGGACTGGGGTATATGATTTCTGATTTTCCCGGTTGTTCTATGGGCATAAATTCATCGGAAATAGCAGGGAGGCTGATCGGAGTTCAGGTTGATAATTGCAGATTTTTTGACACTTCACTTAGCGGAGTTATCATTCGATTCACGGAAAACAGTATCATCAGCAATAATACTATTAAATGTTCTGATTTACAAAATTGCAATCCTCATCATTCCTTTTTTGTCTCTGGTATATATTACGGTTCAGGGACGGAACATATTACCATTACCGGGAATGATGTATCCGGAGTGTCAGGGTTTGCTGCCATTGCCGGATCCCAGGCATGGGGTTTTGAGGTTTCAGAAATGAGCCGGATTCCTGTAACACCAAGTTATGTGTGCACGGATTGTGGAAGGAACTATTATTATGAATATGAAGACTATGCAACTATGTTTCCACGTAATATTACAATAGAACACAACCGGGTTCATGATTGCTGGAGTATTGGCATTATGGCAGTAGGGCAATATGTAACAGTCCAGTACAATGAACTTTATAACATGAATAAAACCCAGTCACCGATTTTTTCTCCTCCGGTGGATGGCAAAGGTGGAGTAGCAGGGTATGGTAATTATATACTTGGTGCAAGTTGTTTTTATAACAGTGTTATCAGATACAATAAGGTTCACGATACTTATTTATGGTTTAATTATCCTGATTGTCTGGGATATCCGTGGAATCCATGTGTTGAAGGAGATGCCATTTATCTGGAATTCGCCTGCTGGGATAACCAGATTTACGGGAACATGGTGTATAATAATGAAAAATGCGGAATCCATCAAATTGTTGTCGGCAGAAATCATTTTTATCATAATACCTTGTATAATAATGGTTCCAGGAGCTGGTCCGCTACTGACTTTGTCCAGGCTCCTTCCAGTTCCTTTTCCAATAATCTGTTTGTTGATAACGGGAACCCATCCAGAGACAGGTTAGCGATTTTAATAGATGGAACATCACAGAATTATGATCTTTCTGTAATAAATAATTTATTCTATGATTATTCCGGATTAACGGAAACAGATAAACATATTGCTGTAAGAGATATTCAATGGCGTGGTAAAAAGGAATACTATACCTTATCGGAATTTGAAGCGTATGCCCTCGAAAATCCGGCACTCCTGCGTAAAGTTACTTCTAACCGGTGGGGTAATCCATTGTTTACAAATCCGTCATATACATCAGCGGATTGTGACCTGAGATTGCAGGATTGGTCCCCTGCTATTGATGCCGGCATGGATACCCCTGCTGACTATACTCATGATATACTCGGGAACCCGATTTATGGCCCCCCCGATATCGGCGCCTTTGAATACCAACCCCAATATACCATGGGAACAGATAAAATAAATATCAATGCAGGAGCAAGAGTTTATGGAGATGAAAAATTCCGCAACCTGGAAACCCCAGGTGAATTAACTGCAGACCTGTCGGTTGCCCCTGATGGCTCCGATAAAGCCGACTGGGTGGATATCCATATCACCGAATGGCAGACTTCCGGCAATTACACCAGGGCATGGACCGAATCTACCGGCAGAAATATTGGAAGTACAGAACATGTCGTGGGCGGCCTGGAAAAAAACAAATACTACCTTGTAAAAGTAAACAATGAGACAGGTGAAAACATCATAGGGCCTAAATGTACTAACGGAGTAAGCCGTGCCAATAAAAACGGGCAGATAACTTTCACTTTTACAGGTGGCTATTCCTCCGATAAAAATTTTACTATTGAAGCAATAGAAAAAAAAGTTGCAAAATCTTTGACAAAAGCATATAAACCTGTTTAACGATTTTTTTCTCTCGATTTTAAATTATCTTATTATTCATCTATAACTTAAAATAGAATGTGCAATACTAACTATCACATATCCATGATAAAACAAAAGCTTATCATCTTCTTGTTTTGTCTTTTTATTAACTGGACTCCGGAAAGTGAGGCTGTTTTCTTTAATCGGGAGTTTGTTATCGAAATGCATGACTTTTCTGAAATAAACACATCGGATTTCATTCAATCTGAAGAGATCATCCTGCCAAAATGTAATAAAACCACCAACCTGAAACCCAAAAAAGAGCCAGAAAAAGATAATTTACCCGTTAAGAGACAAAAGATTAAATATAAGCGTATTATGCTCGACGATTTTTCTGCTGTTGAAGAAGGTATCCCATCTGATGTCTTAGCTGTCCAGGATACCGTTGAGTGGAACTATCCAAAAGCACCTTATCATGGTAACAGAATTTCGTATATTGAATCTGCAGAAGATGTGACATGGAAAAAGAATTTCTCCACACCTGTTGATTTATCATCGCATCATTTTTCTTTCGGTTATTCAATCTTTGATGTAAATGAATTTAAAGTTGGAAAGACCGACATATATACAGGTCTTTTCTATACTTCCAGTTATATTTCATTTGAGGATATAAAAGGAAATTATGTGAGGTATCCTCTCTCGCTTATTTCGGCATATGGGAGTTGGGAAATTCTCTCCATTAGCCGGGCATGTCCGTACAGAGTAGAGTCCGCCAATAAGATTGATTGGTCGAACATAACTAAGATTGTTTATTTCTTTGAACCCGCTGAGGGAAAAACATTACGAATTTTTTTATCTCATCTGGAAGCGATAGAAACAATCAGTCATTGCTATTTGATCCTGAGATTTGATGATGCTTTAGCTAACGTTTTTACCCGTGGTCGACCTCTCATGGAGCAATATGGATTTAAAGGAGTATTGGGGATCAATGCCTCAATGTTTTATGATACTGATATTTATACACAAGTTGAAGCAGAATCGATTTCGCATCCATTATACAGACATCTTTCAATAGCAGATTTTTGTACGATAGAAATGCTGGAAACATTTGATAAACTGGGATGGGATATTGTTTCGCACTCAGCAGATCACTATTTAGTCGGTTCAAAAAATCATACAACTGAAACGTTAATTGCAAACCTGGTATCAGGCAGACAATTATTCGAGAGGTTAGGAATAACCCGTGGTAAAGAATATTTTATATTCCCATATACAGGGGTTGGACCTATACGGGAGAGCGTATGGAGAGTCTTTAAAAACATGTATAGTATCGGCCTGTCCGGACAGCCAACCGGACCTCTTCCATTACCCGTTTTTGATGATGGCTGGAGAATGGGTAGATTGGAAATTGCAAATACTAGCTGGTCACCATATAATGATTATATGGGGATAGGTGAAACTATGTCCGAATTTCCGGAATATGGAGGCGTTGGACAGATTATGTGGCATGGTGTTTCTGAATCCGATGTCTCCGAAAATGGGAACTTTATTAACTTATTAAAATTTCTTGATGCTAACCGTGATCATATCACTGTGGTTACATTGTCGGAATTAGAAGTTCTATTCCCTGAAGTTTTTAAAAAACCCAATACCTCATCACTACCTGAAATGATCCGTACAGTTGATTCATCTGTTTACGATACCACTGCTGCAAAAAGATATATTATTAAGCCACATGATTGGGGAACACACAGGTTTACAAATGGAGGGAACCGTTCGATGCATTTAAGGTTGCCACCGGCAGAAGTTTGTTCGGGAAAGAGATTTAGTTTTTTATGTGTTCCCGAACTCACCGGTGATGATTCTTTTACTATTGTAACCCGTGAAGGAGATACTTTTACTGGAGGTACAACAGAAAAAACATTTGTTTTTAATAAAAATAACACAGCCGGAGGAAATATTCGCAGGACTTTTATGGCTTCCGGCTCCAATTGGGAATTACAGTAAAAAATAACTTGTTTATCAACATATTAACTTAAAGAATGAAGACTTATGAATCTACAAAACTTTTTCACAGGGCTTCTTATAATATTCATCCTCTCAGGCAATGCTACAGCTAGAGAATATTATATTTCCACAAGCGGTAAGGATAATAACTCTGGTCTTTCTCCTTCTAAACCATGGGCGACTTTAAAAAAGATTGAAACATACGATGTGAGGGAGGGATTCAAACCGGGCGACAGAATCTTATTCTGCAAGGGGGATATATGGCATAACGAATCATTCATTATTTCCTCAAGCGGCATGGAGGGTAAGTCTATTATCATTGGCAATTACGGAACAGGTACTGATAAACCCATAATTAATGCAGGAAAACTGCATTATGGCATTTTTGTTCAAGGGTCCTTTATTACTATTGATGGCCTGGAGATCAGTGGCGGGACACATAGAGAAGATAGCGAGAATTTTTACCTTTTTGAGCAGGGTAACATATTATTGTTTTCAAATAGAGGAAGAACCTACAATCAGAAGGTTATGAAAAGAAGATCCGATTATTTCAGGATGATCAATGATGATAATTTGGAGTTTTTGGATGGTATAAAGATCATTAATACAACTTTCAGGGACAATAAAAATTATGAGATATCTGCTCATGGAACAAAGAATCTTAAGATAATAAATAATGAAATAACATCCTCACCGGAATTTTATAATGAGATGCTTGAGAATATAACCATAAACGGAAATAAGGAGTCTAATAATAGTATCGTACTAAACAATACTCACAAAACACTGATTGAGGAAAATTATTTTCATAATATTCATAGTGCTATCTGGCATGTACCCCAGCATTACTTTGAAGTTGATATGGGCGGGATATTTATAGATAATGATGGTAAAATATTTCGGGCCTGTATTCATAGTTCTGAAACTCTCATGCGTTTGAACAGATTTGAAAACATTCTTACATTAGCTATACATATATCAGGAGATGATCATACCATAGAGCATAATGTTTTCAGAAACAATGGTTATGGCGTATATTGTCCTGGAGGCGGAAACCCGCCCTGCATTAATGCAGTTGGAACAAATAATGCTGTAGTCAGATACAACGTAATGACTGAAGTCAGAAGGGCTTGCAGCGAGAATTTAAAACCAGGAAATGCTGATAACGAAGCTGTTGCGATTTATTTTGATTGCATGCATACCAATGCAAAAATATATGGTAATCTGGTTTATAATGTTGAAGGACCTGCACTCATAATGGCAAAATCTACAGGAATGCAGGTCTATAACAATACATTTTATGATTGTAACAAGGAATTTAGTGCCGATTACTGGGGTGATGGGGGTACCATTGGAATATGGGGAGCTGTTCATGATAAGAATACCAAAGAGATCCTGAGTGCAGGGATCATAGCAAACAATATAGTTATGAATGATAACAGGTGGGAAATTACATTCGCCCATGAAAGAAAAGCGGATTTTTTTAATAATATTATTTATCACGATGATTCTCCCAATTATTTGAAGGGTTTTGCAACAAAGGATAATAATATCATAGCCGTATGGGATATTTCTGAATTTCAGAAAATAATCAACGACAGAGGTGGTATTTTTAAAAATAATCATTTTACTAATCCACTGATGGTTGCACCCGGAAACACTGATAATCCTGATTTTAATCTGTTGCCGGGTTCTCCCTGTATTGACAGAGGGCGAAAGTTAAAAACAGAGAATAAAATTCCGGAATTGAATGTAAATATGAAAAGTGTTCATGGTTATTTGAATTCAGGAGTATTAAGTGTTGGTCAGTATGGAACAATATTAGAGCTTAAAGATAATACCTGGAATAAGATGTTATCTCCAACCAGTGAACAATTAAATGCAGTATGGTATGATCCTTATATATCCTATATTGCAGGAAACAATGGTTCTTTTTTAGCCAGGGGTTTCTGGCAGCCTGATAGTTGGGTATCCATAGAGACAGGTATTACCAGCAATTTAAATGATATTTGGGCATCATGGTGTGGTAGTGTCTATTTTGTAGGAGATGAAGGCACAATTCTTCATTTTAATGGCAAAGATTTGCGATCAATGAATAGTGGAACAAAGAAAGATCTGTATGGAGTATGGGGTACTTCAGACAATAATGTTTATGCGGTTGGAGCATTTAATGCAATACTGCATTACAATGGTAATGAAGATGGAATTTGGGAACAGGTTACTCACGCACCATCAGGGTGGTATTGGCATTCAGGTATATGGGGTAGCTCAAAAGACGATATTTATATAGTAGGTGCAGGGTCTGATGAAGTTAATTTTCCGGGAACAATTATTCACTATAATGGCAGTAAATGGAACTCTATCCCAAATCCGGCAAAAACACATTTATACAGTGTATGGGGTAATGCATCTGACAGACCTCACCTGCATACTACCTGGGGTAATGCATCTGATAATGTATATATTGTTGGTGATAAAGGAACTGTACTTGAATACAATGGTTTTACCAGAGGGGAATTTGTATTAAAGGACTATCAGATTACTGAAGGACTGAGGGGGGTTTGGATAAATTCATGGGGGCAGTTGTTTATTGCAGGAGATCAAAGTACTCTCATGCCGGGGGAAAACGAACAACAATGGGAATGGATTTTAAATCCGGAAACTAACCTTTTAGACTCTAACGGAGAAATTTCTTTACCTTTACCGTTAATGCGTCAAAAAAATACTGACAAGTGGACTATCGGTGCATTTATGTATAAATAAGAATTACATCATCTGCAGATCATATTGATCAGATAACAGGAGAAATAATCGGGAAACAACGTGCATGGATTCAGCCTGTAATTCCAGGAATTGCTATGACATACAAGCATTGATTTATTGTCGTAATTCAGTTAAATCAATGTTTATTAAAAAGCAAATGTAAAAGAGCTTTATAGAATATAATAGTTCGTTAAACTTTTATTGGACGCAATAGCGCAGAGGCCTTTAATTTTAATTATGAATAACATACATAAAATAAAAAATGCAAAATGCTCATTATCATTGTTTTGAAAATACATACCGAAGTAATGAGAATAAATACATAAAAATAAACGATATGAAAAAACAAATAATTCTTTTAATCACCTTACCGGTTATTGTCTGCATCCTTTTTTCCTGTACTAGCCGGCAAACCGAAAAAACTTTTATTCCTGAAAAGTTTATTTTAACAAAAACCGAACTGCTGGACAAGATTAAAGGAGGCTGGGCAGGTCAGACTTTGGGAGTTACTTATGGAGGCCCTACCGAATTCAGGTATCTGGGAATAATTATTCCAGATAGTGTTGAGATTCCATGGCCTGTTAGTGGCTATTGTAAGTGGTGGTTTGATAATAAGCCCGGATTATTTGATGACATTTATATGGACCTTACATTTGTGGAGGTTTTTAAGAAATATGGTATAGATGCTCCGGTGGATAGTTTTGCCCTGGCTTTTGCACATGCCAAATATCCTCTCTGGCATGCCAACCAGGCTGCCCGTTATAATATATTAAACGGGATCATGCCGCCAGAATCGGGACACTGGAAAAACAATCCTCATGCCGATGATATTGATTTCCAGATTGAATCAGATTTTGCCGGTCTGATGTCCCCTGGTATGCCTGTCGCCGCTTCGGAAATCTGCGACAAAATTGGTCATATTATGAATTATGGTGACGGATGGTACGGAGGTGTATATGTTTCAGCTATGTACAGCCTGGCTTTTATTACTGAAGATATTGATCTTATTGTCAGGGAAGCCTTAAAAATTCTGCCTGAAGAAAGTGATTTTCATGCCTGTATGACAGATGTGATCAACTGGTCTGAACATTATGAAGACTGGAAAGATGCCTGGCAGGAAATACAGGACAAGTGGGGTGACGACAGGACCTGCCCAAATACATATTCCAATCCCTCTAACATTGAAGCTAAATTAAACTGTGCCTACATTCTGATGGGGTTGTTATATGGAAAAGGAGATATGGGAAAAACAACGGATATTTCCACCCGATGCGGACAGGATTCAGACTGTAATCCTTCGAATGCTGCCGGGATCCTTGGAACAGCCATAGGATACAGCAGTATCCCTGATCACTGGCTTAATAATGTGAAAGAAGTGGAAGATGAAATATTCCCTTTTACGAGTCTCTCACTGAATGATACCTATCACCTGAGCATGAAACATGCCCTGGAAATGATTGAACGTAATGGAGGTAAGGTAGACGGGGAAAAGGTGGTAATAAAATGCCAATACCCTGTTCCGGTCAGATACGAGAAGAGCTTTGAAGGTATTGTCCCCGTAAAAAAGGAAAGAATCAATAAACCTTTAACTGATAAAGGTTTTACCTATAATTTTGAAGGTACAGGAATCTTAATATCAGCTCAACATCCTAAATGGTGGGAGTCAACAGGAGATTATATAGCTGATATTGAGGTGTTAATTGACGGAGAACTTGATGAGCTGATTAGGTTCCCTGCCAATCACATGGTCAGAAAACTTGATCTTTACTGGAATTTTGAATTGCCCGAAGGACCCCATACCATGGAACTTAAACTTCTTAATCCGGATAAAGAAAATGTTTTCGACCTTACTTTTGTTATAGTTTATGATAAATCTGAAGATTAATCCTGAGATAAATCGAAGTTTAAATTCTTTTTTTACCGGACAATAGTGAAAATGTTTTATTTTCCAGCTCCGGCTTTATAACCAAAATAGAAATCAGGATCTTCATAGTCGGTACTATTAATCCACCATACCATACCTTTTTGGTAAGTTCCGTCCATGTATTTTTCATAATAGTTATTTAAAAAATCCAGGCTGAAGGGATAGGTTTCGAATACATCACCGTTTCCCGGAATTCTGGGATCCTTCTGTTTTACATCTATTTGACCCGGATTGCCCGGATTCCAGCCTTTTCCGGTTTTGCCGGTTATATACCCATTTTCACGTAAGGCTTCCGGAAAGGTTTTATAATGTTTAGGGAAGAGGGTAAATTGACCGGAAGCTTCTTCCAGTTGCCAGGGATACCTGCCTGTTAGCATGGATGCCCTCGAGGGAGCACTAAGGGCAACGGGAGTGTATGTATTCATGAACAATAAACCCTCGTTTGCAACCCGATCAAAGGCAGGAGTGTGGACATAGCTGCAGCCACAGGTACTCATGTGCCGGAAAGAAGCATCATCCATGAGGCAGATTAAAATATTGGGCCTGATAGCCTGATTATCTACTTTACAAGTGCACGAAATCATAAGACTGGTTGACGGAATCAACACCATGATTCCGCCAGGTTCTGTTGGCAGAAATCATGGGGATCTCATTCCTCAACGAAGTCAGGATCCATGTCCGACCTGTTGATCCACCATAATACAAGATCCTCCTTCCTGATTACGATTTTTTCATAAGCATTCCTGATTACATCAACTATAAAGGGATAATTTTGAAATATATCTCCCTGACCAAACATTCTCGGATCCTCCTGCAACTTAAGTTCTGTTTCCATCTTTTCTTTTAATTTTACCCTGGTCTCATCATATTCCTGCAGTTTCGCAAGATTATTCAGACAATAAGGGTCCTTTTTCAGATCATACATTTCTTCTTCAGGTCTTTTCCCAAATGACCATTTCCAGAAATGGTTAAGATCCGGGGCTTTCCTGTGGTTCAGAATCAGAGTTTTTGTTGGACTACCCCCCACCGTCTGATAACCTGTTTGGGGATTTCCTGCCGGCCATAGATCACTACGGTAGTTAATAAGGTACAACCATTCATTATGGATAATTCCACGTATCGGATACCCAAGGTCGTCAGGGCGACCTACATCATGTCGTTCTTTGCCGATAAGAATGAATTCATTAAAAGGTTTTTTAAGTTTTCTGTTTTCAAACAGAGGTTTCAAACTCTTACCCGGTGTAGGCTTCATTCCACTTTCTCCCCATTTAATGCCTGCTAAATCAAGAAAAGTTGGAGCAAGATCAATAAAAGATATAAATTCTTTATTTACCCTTCCCTGGCCACTTCATCGAAACCAGGAGTATTTACCCAACGGCAACCTTCTCCCATATGAGGATAGGATGCATCATCAGCAATACATATAAGGATGTTAGGAAGACTCTTCTCTCCCTCCTTGCACCCTGCAGACATAACTACAAGGATACCGGATAGTAAAAGATCATTAACAAATAGTTTAGTTTTCACAAGTATTTTTTTTAATAATTAATTGGTCTCGTGGAACTTTCATGCATATTCATCTCCTTGTTGTGAACGTTAGTGCATGAAAGTGTCATGCATTATAATCCGTGTCTAAAATTTCTCCTGAAAACGCTGTCGTTTATGATAAACATATTTACACCTTTTTATTATCCGGATACATACTAAGGTCTTGTTCTGGTCATTTGCTTATAAAGCTCATCTATAGATGAATAAGGAATGTTAAATTCCGGATCATATTCCGGATTTGGTTCCATCATCCGGGCATTCACTTTTTTTCTCCACTGATGAAGCATTGTTTGCAGTTCTTTCACAATTTCCGGATTTAATTCAGATATATCATGGTGTTCACCGATATCTTCCCTGAGGTTGAACAATTGAACAGTATTGTTTTCAAAATATTCAAGCAGTTTGTAATCTCCACTTCTAATAGCCCCTCCCGGACTTTGCATGCCATGATTGCTATAATGTGGAAAATGCCAGTATATGGCTTCTCTTTTTAGTTTCTTTTTCCCTTTCAATAATGGTACGATGCTCAATCCATCTGTTTTTTGTTCAGCCGGAACTTTAAATCCCAACATTTCCATGATGGTAGGATAAAAATCAATGCTAATAACGGGCACATCGCATTTTTTTCCTTTTTTACCTTGCCGGGGCCATTTTATGATCATCGGCACACGGATACCTCCTTCATATAACCATCCTTTGGCTCCCCTGAGAGGCAGGTTCGATGTGGCAAAAGCTATGTCAAGCATTTCCTTAGTAATGAGACGTTTAGGATATCCAAAATTAGCGGCTGCCATACCTCCGTTGTCAGAAAAGAATATAACGATGGTTTTATCATTCAAATCCAACTCCTTCAATTTTGCCATTACCCTGCCCAGGCTTTCATCCACACTCTCTACCATAGCAGCAAACTGTACATTGTCCTGATATTGTTTGATTTTAACCATCTGGTTGGGAAGTTGACTGAAGCCAAGGTATTCTTCATCCTTTAATAACATTTCGGCTTCTAATTGACTTATAGGTATTTGCGTATCCGGATTCCCTTCCAGGATATAGGGAATTCCTTCCCTTGATGGTATTTGTCTGAGTTTCTCCTGATATTTCTCCACCAGGTCGGGCCTGCCCTGAATGGGATCATGCACGGCAAAATGTGATAAATAGAGAAAGAAGGGACTGTCTTTATTATTCTCAATGAATTTCAGGGCTTCATCGGTCAGGCGGTCAGTGAGGTAATCTCCTTCCTTATCCGATATTCCCTCCAGCTTGAATGGGGCATGATATCCTGCATTTGGCCAGCCGTATGGCCATTTTGGAATATGTATATCAAAGCCATGTGTTAATGGATTGGACGGGGCATTTCCAAGGTGCCACTTTCCGTATATTGCTGTAGTATAACCTTCTTTCTTCAGGGCCTCAGCAATGGTGATCTCTTCATATGACAGGTGTTGGTTGATTTTTGCATTTTTAAATTTCTGAAAAGGGAAATTACCGCGTCCCGGCAACCAATCAGTCAAGTTAAGGGTGGCCGGATATTTACCTGTTAAAATACTGGCACGGGTGGGTGAAGACACATGACATGCAGCATAAGCGCTGGTGAAGAGTACCCCTTCGCTGGCCAGATGATTAATGTTTGGAGTTTCATAAAAATTACTGCCATAACAATTTAAATCGACCCAACCCAGATCATCGACAAGAAAAAAAACCACATTTGGCATTTTTGAATAAAAACCTGTACACCCTCCGGTTACGATAAGAGGAATAAGGCTTTGAAGTGATATTTGAAATGATATTCCACTTTTTTTGTTTATCATAATATGTGATTCATTTATTCAGAAAACATTAAATTCTTCAGGTGTTTTTTATTATTGTTTCCAATACTGATCTGTTGTGGTTCATTGGCTATATTTTACTTCATCCCACAATCTGTCAAAATAAGCTCTCATTATTCCATATACCTCAGGAAAATGGTTTATAACATTGTTATATTGTAATGAATCTTCATCAAGATGAAGTCCGGTTGAATAATTATTTATGTTTAGATATTAGCTGATTCTTCAAGTTCAGTCAGATATGGAATTGAAGGTTGTGCCCCCAATCGTGTAACTGACAGTGATGCGGCCTTATTAGCAAGTTTTAATGCAGAATTTATTTTATCACCTCTTGCAAGTGCAGTGGCCAGGTACCCGTTGAATGTGTCTCCTGCCGCAGTAGTATCAATTGGTATAACCTTATGACCCGGGATATGTTCATATTCGTAATCATTGGTATAAAATACTCCATTTTCACCCAGGGTGATAACTGCATTTTTTGTTCCCAATTTTTTTAGAGCGTTGCTTAAAGCAGTATAGTCGGTTTCGGGATTTTGCATTCCGGAAATCATAAATGCCTCTTTTTCATTTGGTGTGAGGATATCAATCAAACTTAAGATATCAGCACCTAATTTTCTTGCAGGTGCCGGATTGAGTATCGTCTGAACCTGATATTTTTTCGCAGTTTGCAGCACTTTTTTAACAGTTTCCAAAGGTATTTCCAGCTGCACAAGTACAATGCCGGCTTTCCTAAATAACTGTTCAAGTTTGTCAATATCTTCCGGAAATAATTGATTATTTGCTCCAGGTGCCACAGAGATACTGTTTTCACCGGTTTCTGATACATTAATCAACGCTACACCGGAAGGGTACCCGTTAATTATTTTTATTGCTGAAACATCTATGCCTTCTTTAGTAAGTTCTTCGATCGATTTTTTCCCAAAAAGATCATTCCCGATACATGATACGAATGAAACATTACCACCCGCGCGTGCAGCAGCTACGGCTTGATTAGCTCCTTTCCCTCCCTGTACGATGGAGAATTCTCCACCTAAAATAGTTTCTCCTGGTGCGGGCAGGTGAGGCACCTTGAGAATCATGTCTGTATTGGTACTTCCAATTACTAATACGCAGGGTTTCATACTGATAATATTAAAGTTTAATAGATCCGGGCAAGAATTATTATCGCTAAACCAATTATAAAGAATATAAACATCGATGCAATGAGTACATTCACATTTTTTACATTTTTAAATTCTTTCCAGATGAATACGCCCCATAAAGCAGCGATGAGTGTTGCCCCCTGACCCAAACCATACGATATAGCAAATCCTGCCTGTCCCGAAGCGATTATATTGAGGATCATACCTGTACTCCAGATCACTCCTCCCAGAATGCCGATAGAATGAAGTTTGAAACTTCCTTCTGTAAAGTATTGTTTATAAGTAACCTTCTCTCCGGTAATTGGCCAGTACATAGCTATGGTATTCCAGATAAAATTCGATACTAACAGACCTATTGAGAAAATGACTGCGGCGGTGTAAGGAGTGAATTTTCCGGCTTCCGGTGTGATAAAATCTGTGCTCATGGATGCTGCAACAAACCGGTAGAAGAATCCCATAAGTATTCCTGCGGCGATAGATATAACTATACCTTTGGTGGGAGTTTTCATACCCTGGGTCTGCATTTTTCTGTATGCAAGGGCATCCAGTATAATAGCTACGGTAACAAGAATAACTCCTGTAAATAATAGTACCGGATTGCCTACAGGTTCACCTATATAGTTTACAACTACACCCAGAACTAATGCTAACCCGATACCAACAGGGAAGGCAACGGCCATTCCGGCGATATCAATCGCTACAACAAGCAGGATATTTGCCAGATTAAATACAATTCCTCCGATGAAGGCTTTTCCAAAGGTGGAAATGTCAGCCTGTTGAAGGTCAGTAATAAAGCTGCGCCCATCGCTACCTATGCTGCCTAATGTAAAAGCAAACAGCAGCGACAGCAGTAAAACGCCAAGAGCGTAATCCCAGTAGAATAGCTGAAAGGGTCGTTTTTTTGATGATAATTTCTGAGTGTTCGCCCATGAACCCCAGCATAACATGGTAATTATACAAAGTATAACTGCCCAGGAATAGGAACTAACGATAACCATAATATAAAGTTTTAGTAAAATAATAATTCATAGTTCACTGTTTTTTTGCCTGCCTGAGTCCCATTTGGATTGACCCCAGACTTGGACGGGCTATAGCTCTCTTATCCTGAACATTAAAAAAGCTCATGGGTAGCCAGTCTGCATCAAGTAAATCAAATCCCCAGGGACGAATACCCGATAACATACCGTTGCTATAACCCCAGGCAACAAGGTCCTGTATGAAAAAAGCCTGACCTTCGTCTGTTAATGGATATCCTTCAATTTCTGCATTCCATTTATAATATCCTGTCATTTCCCCTGCAGGGTATGCGAATTCACCAATATAAACTTTCTTACCCAGCTCCCTGTTAAGCAATGTTACGGTGTTTTTAAAATCCGTCAACTTGTCCTGTTCCTTTTTTCCACTTGTAGGATAAAACGATAACCCCAGTTCATCAGGATAATACCCTCCATCATTCATTGCCTTGAAATATGCAACTGCCAGTTCCGGGTTTGTTGATGATGCAATATGCGTGCTGAACCGTGCATCAGGATCTACTGACTTAATTCCGTCAGCAAGAGCTTTGAATAATTTAGATGTATATTTCCATATATGTTGTTGCAACCAGGAAATTCTTTCCTGCTGAGGCATCTGAAAAAAATCAGTTATGTTCATTTTCCCAATTTCAGGGTCAATGGCATCAGGTGCTTTATATTCAAACCATTGTCCCCATTTAATTGCTACACCAGCAAAACCATAATCTGTTTCAATCCCTAAATCCCAAATATTTACAGTAACACCTGTATTTAGAATATCTTTAGCACACAGAATGCCATAATCATAGAGAATTGATTGCATCTGATCCAAATTCAAATCTGTCCATTCCCCTGGCACATTCAGTTCCGGAAAGTCGCTAAAATCCGGAGGCTCCTGTCCACTTATATCACTGTAGTTTGGACAAACCCATATTTGAGGATTAAAAGGTAAATTAAGTTTTTTGGCCAGCTTTGCTATTTCCACTGCATAACTGTGACTTTCCATATTAAGAGGGCGTCTTTCGCGTATGGTGTTAAACTGAGCAAATAATTCAGTGCTGCCATGATTTATAAACATCTTTTGCAGTTCTTCAATAGTACGCGCAGTGGTTTTATCATCTTCATAATAATACCCTTCACTGAACATTTTTTCAGCATATTGCACAGATATACTTATACGAAAATCAGAAGGGTAGAGTTCTTTTTTACTCAACTGACATATTGTTAAAAAGGGAATACAAAGAATTAAACAGTATTTAAATAAATGTTTAATACAGCTTACCTGATTAAGTTTTTTTAAATACGGGATCATTTTTAAGAAACAAATTTTCTTCCGACTCTGAGAAAAAGAGTTTTTTATCAATAAACTCAGCGGCATTGAATCAGTTGTTTTCATTGAAATAACAGGTTAATAAAAATATGTCAGGTCTCATATTAATTTCAGGGACGAGTTTTATCATTCTCTCTGATCTCATTCAGCATTTGCTGCATCCTGCCGGCTATATCAGGATACTCACGAATCACGTTCACGGTCTGATAAAGATATGTATCCAGATTATATAATTGTTGTTCCGGTGCATCCGGCTTAATACTGCCGTTTGCTATTGATTTAATTTATCAGTAGTAACCGATTAATTTATTTGAATTTAAATAAGACCTCCTTAAATTTCAGATAATCAATACCATAATTCAATCCATCTTCGTCAGATGAATCAAGAATTCTGACAGAAAGCTCATTATAGCCCTCTTTTAATGCAATACGATGCAGATTGATTATTTGCACTTCCTGAGCATCAGCCCCTATACTGTATGAAGGCAACACTGTCCTTGCATTGATCAAAAAACCAAGGCACACTGATCCTTTTTCTTTATAAGAACTAAGGATTATGTTGTATGTTCCTGCATTATCACATAAAAATTTATATGTTATCTCATCTCCCTTTTTAGCATTATGCCACATCAATAAATTAATCCATGTCGGCCGGTCTGGCAAAGGAGTCGGGGTAATACGCGATGATCCGTCACCGGTAATACTGGAAACGATTAAATCTTCTCCTTTAATAATATTCCGTTTATCCATCACAGGCTGAATAATTTGATCCCGTCTGAACACAACTTCTTCCTTAACACCTTTATAGTCAGGTTGTATTTTACAGTGGCCACCTGGTTTTATATACCAATACGTTACAGGAGCATGATTCATTATTGCCTCCTGCCAATGCCACATTTCCATATGGAATTGTAAACGCTCATGAAAAGGTATAGCATCAATCGTTCTGTAGCGCATATTAACAGTATATCCTGCATTAAGGTTTCCTGAACCTTCGGGTTGCGCAATAAAAGGATGGATAAACTTTTCCGGACGACACCATGCATATCCATAGTAATCCTCTGTGCCTGTACCAAAATGTGATGGAAATTCTTCATTGTCAATATATATTTTTTCATCACCTTCCCCCCACCAACCCGGGGAACAATCAAATAAAGTAACTCCATCACCAACAAACACACCCTGCCCATTTAACGTAGTATAATTAATATCAGATTTCTCCCGGGTATTGATACGTGTATTCTGATACCAGGATGAACCGAAATACATACTCCTGTTGTCCCATTTCCATTGTGATGTTGTAATCTTCCCCTGAATTTCCACATACTGGTCTCCATAATTTAAAAAGGTTAATATACACTCATTCCTGAAAGGCATCACCCAGTATACTTCCAAAGTTCCGTCAGGACTCACTTCCTGATACCAGGTTCTGGCAGGTATGATCTTGTAGCCGGCACCGGAAAAGTCTCCCACAGGGCCCCATATGGTTTGTTGCCCATCAAATGATGCTTTAATAACAGTAGAGCGTAATGCCTGCTCCAGATTATCCGCTTTCAATTTAAGTTGCAGCTTTCTCAGGGCACGTTCACCTTCCATGGTGATGTGTTCTTTCCAGCCGGGATATAATTTTTTCGAAAAACTCACCGTTTGTAGTTCCAGGTCAGCAAAATCCCTATCGCAGTTTTCAATCTTATGTAATGTTTCCTGTATAGTCCTGCTGTAGGTTGTAATATCTTCCATTTCAAATGTCTTCACCTTAACTCCTGGTTTGTATGTACGGTAGTTTATCTGATAATAAAAAACTTCACCCCGACCAAAGTGATAACCCGGACCATGTGTATCAGAATCTCTCACAATTTGTATACTGTCAGATTCATAAGTAATCTTAAGATGTTTGCTATATGGTACAGGCAGGTATAGATTATGACCTCTTTTTTCATATTCCGATTCCTCAGAAACAGAAAAAGACAAAGGAGCGCCGATAAGTTTTCCTCCGCTTATCAACTCCATGGGTGCTCCTTCTATCCCGGGATCGGATTCGTGATCAAAATAAAAACGCAGAATGCCATTTTTATTATACCTGTTAAATGTAGCCCAGATTCTTACTAAAGCACCAGGGCCTTCAGCATCAAAAAGTACTAACTCGCGTCTGTTATTATTGGATTCAGTTCGGATAAAATTATTATTATCCTGATTGGCAAACCAGGTGTAATGTTCCGGAAACCTTGATGATCTGTCATAACTGCTGAATTGTTTCACTGTATATTCAGGTTCCGGAAATTTTGCCAGTTGTTCACGATCCGTCATTTCTTTAAGAAGAGTCTCCAGTGTAATCTTCCCGTAATGAATATCACACCCTGGAAGCATTATCATAACGGTAATAACGAAAAAAACAGCTAAAGAAAATGTTACTTTCATGGTTGTTTAATTTGTGTTTGGCAGTTAAATATGTATATTAATCTTATTTTTAATATTATAACCATCAAAGTATTTCATCTTCAGGACAGGGTTTTCCGAAATTTCGGTATTATTGACAGAATCATTAACAGAAATGGCCGGAATCATGATTGATTCATTTTGCATTTACCTTTCCCGGAGGTCTTATTCCTGATCCTGCAATACCCAAACTTTCATCACCAAGTTCCTTACGCATTTTATCAGTAAGCATTTCAAGTTCTCTCACTATTTCCGGGTACAGTTCTTTAACATTATATCGCTCTCCGGGGTCCCTGCGAATATCAAATAATTCACCTTGCGACATTATTACAGAATCAATGTAAATACTATTTCCTGTTGGCGGCCATCCATCATTTCCAGTAACAGCCGCATTAGGCCATATACGGTGTGGAAATACATATTTCCAGTTATCTTTTCTTACTGCCTGAATGCTTTTCCCTGAGACAAAGTAATATTCTCTCCTGGGATTCACTTCAAAATTTCCCTGAAGAAGAGGTAACACACTGATTCCATCAATTTTATTTTCAGGTAAATCTACACCTGTGATTTCTGCCAGGGTCGGAAATATATCGATTGCAGCAACAATACGATTACATATAGTGCCGGCAGGGATTACATCCGGCCACTTCATTATGCCTGGCACCTTAAATCCTCCTTCATATATCGATCCTTTGGCTTCACGTAAACCCCCCGCCGAACCGCCATGATTGCCATACATTAGCCAGGGGCCATTATCACTGGTGAAAATTACCAGTGTATTTTTGTCGATACCGTATTTCTTCAAAGCTTTAAATATCTCACCAACTGACCAGTCAATTTCCATCATTACATCGCCATAAAAGCCTTGTTCACTCTTTCCCCTGAACTTGTCGGAAACCCCTAAAGGCACGTGCGGCATAGAGTGAGGCAGATAGATAAAGAAAGGATTCTTCCTGTTTCTTTTAATAAAATCAACAGCACGTTCCGTATACCTGGTTGTCAGCATGTCCTGATCCTCAAGTGTTGATATTTCCTCTATCTTTTCATTACCTTCAATAAGTGGCAGGGGAGGGCAATTCAGTTTCCATTCTCTCACAGCATTCTCTCGCGTAACAGGAGTCCCGTCATAATGCACCGGCCACATGTCATTGGAATAGGGAAGTCCAAAGTATTCATCAAAACCGTGATGAAGGGGGAGAAATTCATAATGATGGCCCAGGTGCCATTTTCCAATGATTGCCGTAGCATAGTTCTTTTGTTTGAGTAATTCTGCAATTGTTGTTTCCTCTGAATTCAGGCCAATATTATCATGAGGGAATAAAACATTGGTAATACTTACTCTTGAAGGATAGCAGCCGGTTAACAATGATGCACGGGAAGGGCTTGAACTATGGTAACCACTGTAAAAATTGGTAAAAGTCATGCCCTGGCTTGCCATCCTGTCGAGATGAGGGGTTTCAAATCCTATGGCACCAAAAATCCCCACATCCCCATATCCCTGATCGTCGGTGAAAATGATAATGATGTTTGGAAGTGAAACATCCTTCCTGTTATCTGAACAGGAGGTCAGAAGCGAAAACAGGACAGCGGTTGATGTAAATAAAGTGTTGTTTTTCATTATTAATAAAATTACATCAATTAATCGATTAAATTTAATTATAAAAATATACTTTTTTATTTTATTATTATAATGAAAACCGAATTAAAAGTCTATGAGATATATTTCTTCTCCCGTCAATTGTAAAATTTGAATTTCAAAATCATTTCCCTTTGCGTATATTTGTGAAAATTTTTGTTTTTTACAGAATTGAACTCCAATAATGAAATATTTTTATAGTGGCTCATATTTTTATGTTGTAAAGCATAATAATTAAAATGCAAATTTAAACGTTTAAGCTTAAATTTGATTAAATTAATGCTTTTGATTCACATTATCTATGATTTGAATGTTTTTATTTAACTGTATGCAAATTCATCGTTTTAATATTAAAAATACCTTGGGAATTATAAGCCTGTCACTATTTGCCGGCTGTATACCCGGAAAAGATAACTCAGCTTCACAACCAAACGTGCTATGGATATGTCTTGATGATGCACGGGCTGATGGCATTGGCTGTTACGGAAAATCTTGGGCTAATACACCCAACATAGACCGGCTGGCAAAGGAAGGTGTCCGGTTTCACCATGCTATTGTCCAAAATCCGGTTTGTATACCTTCCCGTAAAAGCATGAAAACCGGCTTTTATGCCTATGAAGCCGGTCCGGTCGGTATGGGCTGGATACCGCCCGATATAGAAGGTGATTACATCGATCACGAAAAAATGAAACGTATTAATGAGTCACCAGTACTGCTTGATGCCTGGACAGCTATTGGCATGAAACCAATAAACGTGGGGAAAATACATGCTTTGCACGACAGATTTGATCATCGTGGTGATGCTCCGTTACTTTTTAATGCGAATGGAAATCCGACAGATTATTTCAAAGAACGTTTCGGAGAAAAAAAAGACTATCTGATAAGTGAATGTGTATTTACAAAAACTCATAAGTGGCAAATTGGAGGTGTTCTGAATATTGATCCGGAAGAGACTGACACATGGCGATTAGGCAATATGGCAGTTGACATCCTTAACGAATTGATTACTGAAAAGAACCCTTTCTTTTTACGGGTATCATTTAATGCTCCCCACGTTGCCTGCTACGTACCGGAAGAATATTTTATCGATCCTTCTGTTATCGATCTCCCGATTCCTTCTACTGAAGAACTTAAAGAAAAACCTGAGTTTGAAAAAGGCCCGTTGAAAATATATGCCGGAGCTGATCTCACCCGGGAGCAAATTGATATTTGCAGGGGAACATATTATGGTATGATTTCTCTGGTGGATGTGCAAATTGGACGTATTCTGAAAATACTAAGTGAAAAGAAACAATTGGAAAATACAATAATTGCCTTTACCTCTGACCAGGGATTTCAACTCGGAGAACACGGACTTTGGAAAAAACGGGTTTTTTATGAGGGAAATGTCCGTGTCCCGCTAATCATAAAATATCCAAAAAAACTCCCTGAAAATAAGACAATTAATGAACCCGTTGAAATGATTGATTTTTTACCGACACTGATGGACCTTTCACACCTGAACATACCAGATAATATCCGTGGTAAAAGTCTTATTCCCCTGATAGATGATAAAGTTAAAACCTGGAGGGAAGCCTGTTTCTCAGAAATTGACCATAGTCATAGCATGTACGACGAACTACGCCAGGGTACCGGAAGAAGAGTAATGGTAAGAACCAAAGAATGGAAACTTATCTTTTTTATGGATAACAGGGTTGCCAACAAAGATGGTGCACTATATAATCTGGTTTCCGATCCTGACGAAAAAATCAACCTCTACAATAACCAACAATATAATGAAGTAATTAATTATCTGGAAAATTTAGCTGAAGAATGGTCTTCAGGTAAGAATTATTAAAATAAATCATTGTTTATCTTATGTATAAAATAAATTAAAATGGAAAAAAGGGTTTCATTAAAAGATATTGCTACTAAATTGGGAGTCTCTACTGCTCTTGTGTCATATGTATTAAATGGGAAAGAAAAGGAAAAAAGAGTCGGAACTGAAATTGCAGAAAAAATTAGAAAAACTGCAAAGGAGATGAACTATATGCCAAATCAGATTGCCAGAAGCTTAAGAAAAGGATCTACCAATACGATCGGGTTGATCGTAACAGACATAGCAAATCCATTTTTTAGTTCCATGGCCAGAATAGCCGAAGATGAAGCGGCTAAACTCGGGTATACCGTTATGTTTTGTAGCTCTGATGAAGACTGTTATAAATCCTCATTAGAAATTGATACATTAGTAAACCGAAGGGTAGACGGATTAATAATTGTTCCTGCCGAAGGGTGCACTGAACAAATCGAAACACTTATCAGAAAAAAGATCCCGGTAGTCCTTATTGACCGCTATATACCAGAACTGGCAACTAATTATGTAGTTCTCGATAATTACAGCGCTGCTTTTGAAGCCACTACTCATTTGATCCAACAAGGATATTCAAAAATTGGAATGATAGCTTATCAATCTTCACTAATTCATATGAAGGAAAGAGTAAGGGGTTATAAAGAAGCAATGGAAAAAAACAATCTGGGTAAAAATATATGGGTTGAAAAGGTGCAATATAAAAATACTCAGATTGACATGGAGAAGGCTATTGACAACTTTTGTATGGGAAACAATAAAGCGTCCGCTTTATTATTTGCAACAAACATGCTCTCGATTCGTGGATTGTATACTATTAATAAGAAAAATTTAAAAGTGCCTGAAGATATAGGTATTATCGGTTTTGATGGTATTGAAGCTTTCGATTTCTTTTATTCACCTGTAACATATATTAAACAACCTGTTGATGAAATGGTGAAGGAAGCTTTTAACATTCTTATAGCCCAGATCAAAGGCTCCGAAAAAAGAGTCAGAATTACTCTTAACCATAAATTGATACAAAGACAATCAAGTATGAAACCCACTAGTATTGCAAACACAACCGATTCGCCAGTTGGCTGAGAGCTTCGCAACCGCTAAAGCTTTCCGCGAGCGCGAATGAATTAAAAATATTACTGCAAAATGACGGTCAGGTGAAACTGCCCCTGCAGATTTCTTTTTATAAATCTTCTCTGCAACTTAATTCTCCGGTTAAAAATAAAAATTTAAAATCTTGCCATTTTAACTCTTTAATCCCCTCTCTTATTTAAAATGTTTTTTAATAAATTTACACTCTTCAATATGAATCATTAAACCACCTTGCATTTAAATAAACAACTGAGGTTAAAAGTTAAAAAAGTTAAAGCAATATTATAATTATCAGTCACATGGAGGTTGTCTTATACTATTAAAATCAATAACAATATGTTAAAAATCTTTTACTCTGTTTTAATAATCTTTATCGCTTTTTGGTCCTGTAATAATCAAAGACAAGCATCCTCAGAAAATAGAAAATCCGACTTCTTTTCCCTAAAAGGCACCCTGACCGCAGGACAAAATAAAACCCTTCTCTTCCAGAAAATAAAAGTCAGTTCCTTTCATACTGTCGATACCATCCTTCTCGATGACAACGGCTCCTTTACTTTTAATTATGAGTCAAACTTTCCTTCTTTCTACGCCCTGAAAAATGAACAGGGTGATTATATCATCCTTTTACCTGATAGTTCTCAAAAAATTTTTATCTCAGGGGATTACGACCTGAATGATTATTCCGTGGAAGGATCACCCGATTCAGAAGCCCTTGCCAGACTCCATTTCAAAACAAGACAGTTTCTTGAAAATATAGCAGAAATAGCTGCTATAACACGTGACAGCATCGACAGCCCTGATTACCCCGAAATTAAACTGCAGTTAATAAATCAATACGATACCCTGTATTCCAATTTACGCCAGTTTTCTACCGATTTTATTGATAAACACGCTCTCTCTCCGGTAATTATCTTTGCCCTGTACAATAAAACAGGCCCGAATACTTATGTGTTGGATCCGGTTAAAGACCTCGATATTTTTATGCGTGCCGACTCAATATTATATTATCTTTATCCGGAATTTTCACATGTAAAATCTATGCACGACAATATCAATCTTGTTAAAACCCGGCTTTCTGTTAAAGCAGGAACAGATTAATACTGTCAATACTATATCTGAAATATGAAAATACGATGATTGGGATGACAACAAAATTACTCTCTTTCCTTGTGCTTGTTGGTTTTTTATCTTCCTGCAATCAAAAACAAAGTATTGTAATCAAAGGTACACTGGAAAACGGACGGAAGGAAACACTCTGGCTTGACCGGTTAAACATTAATACAACAACGGTACTCGACAGCCAGGTTATAAATTATAAAAATGAATTCAGATTCAGAATGAAGGCTGAACATCCTGATATCTATATGGTAAGAAATAAACAGGGAAGATTTATCAGCCTGCTGGCTCATCCGGGTGAAAGAATAAATCTCACAGGAGATTATTATTCCCTGGTTAAGGATTACACTGTCACCGGTTCTCCCGAATCTGAAAAGATCCGGACTCTTGTAAACAGACTGGAAGAATCAAAGTCACGTCTGAAGGAACTTGACAACAGCATTGAACAACTGTCAACAGTAACAGAAGAACAGGCACTTGAATATCTGAACATGAGAAGAGATATCATCAAAGAACAACGCGATTTTTCCATCAGGTTCATCATGGGAAATCTCAGCTCCCTGGCAAATATTTTTGCTATTTACCAAACCTTCAGCCCTGATAATTTTGTCCTTGGCGAAACCCTGGATCTGCAATATATGAAAATTGTTGCCGACTCACTTTCCGCTAAATATCCCGATGTCCCCCTGGTAAAATCATTTGTAAATGATGCAAGGGCGTCTGAACGCAGGTATTATAATCTCCTTGGAATATCATCTGCAATGAAGGATGCTGACACACAAATGCCTGATCTGTCTATTCCCTCCGTAAAAGGCGATATGATCAATCTTTCATCCCTCAGAGGGAAAGTTGTGTTGTTATATTTCTGGTCATCCGCTTCAAGAGATAGTCGCCTGCAAAATCCATCCCTTCATAGTATCTATAAAAAATACCGGAACAAGGGTTTTGAGGTCTATGCCATATCACTGGACAATAACCGGGAAGCATGGGAAAAAGCCGTCTGGATGGATGAACTGGAATGGATCAATGTCTGTGAATTAACTTACCCTAATTCCAGGGCCTCTGTATTATATAATATCAGCAAACTTCCAACTACCTATCTTCTGAATAAAAACGGAGAAATACTGGCCAGAGACCTTTACGGCAAAGAACTGGAAAAATGGCTGGATAATCTTTTAAACTAATGCATCTACCCGCAGGAAAAAAAGTTTACTTCATCTCAGATGCGCATCTCGGCCTGCCCCCGGAAAATAAAAGCAGGGAAAGGGAAATGCTTCTGGTAGAGTGGCTTGATCTGGTCCAAAAAGATGCCCGGGTAATCTTCCTTATGGGAGATATCTTCGATTACTGGTTTGAATACCGCAAAGTTGTCCCGCGGGGATTCATCCGCTTCCTTGGGAAACTGGCCGAACTCGCCGATAAGGGTATCGAAATCAATTATTTTACAGGAAATCATGATGTCTGGATCTTTGATTACCTGCCATCTGAAATCGGTATGAAAGTTTTTAAAAACCCCATTATCCGGGAAATTAATGGCAAATATTTTTACCTGGCACATGGTGATGGACTTGGGCCGGGAGGATTAAACTATAAAATGCTGAAAAAAATTTTCCACAGCCGGTTCATGCAATGGCTCTATGCTTTTATCCACCCCAATGTTGCAACAGCATTTGCCCATAGATGGTCAAAACACAGCAGGCTGGCTAAAGGAGCTTTCACTCCTTACCTTGGAGATGAAAAAGAACAACTTATCCGGCATGCCAGGAATGTACTGGAAAAAGAAAAAATTGATTTTTTTATTTTCGGACACAGGCATATCCCCCTGGATCTTCCGCTAAATGATTCAACAAGAATTATTTATACAGGTGACTGGTTTGTGAATTTTACGTATGTGGTTTATGACGGGGAAGAGGGACTTAAACTTGTACATTATTTTGATAAGGATAAGATTAAATGTTAATATTCCCCTGTCATTTTCTTTGGATCAACCCATTTATCAAAATCCTCCCCACTTACATAACCGAGTTGTATAGCTGCCTCTTTAAGCGTAATGTTTTCGTGATGGGCTTTCTTTGCAATTTCCGCAGCTTTCTCATATCCTATATACGGATTAAGAGCTGTTACCAGCATAAGGGAATTCTTCAGGTGCCTTTCTATATTCGGAATATTCGGTTCAATCCCTTTCGCACAATGATCATTAAAGGATATGCAGGCATCCCCGGTTAACCTGGCAGATTCCAGGAAGTTTTTAATGATCAGAGGTTTATATACATTAAGTTCAAAATGCCCGCTACTACCTCCTATGTTAATGGTAACATCATTGCCGATTACCTGTGCGCATACCATAGATAAAGCCTCCGCCTGGGTGGGATTTACTTTCCCAGGCATAATGGATGATCCGGGCTCATTTTCAGGAATAAAAATCTCTCCTATACCACACCGGGGGCCGGATGCCAATATACGAATATCATTGGCAATCTTCATTAAACTTACTGCCAAGGTTTTAAGTGCTCCGGAAGCTGCGACAATGGCATCATGAGCGGCAAGTGATTCAAACTTATTCTCCGCCGTCCTAAAAGAAATCCCTGCAATTTTTGATAAATGTGCTGCCACTCTCTCTGAATACCCCTCCGGCGTATTAATCCCTGTTCCCACTGCCGTACCGCCCAGGGCAATTTCAGAAAGATGGGGAAGTGTATTCTCTACTGCTCTTATTCCATGTTCAAGCTGGGAAACATATCCGGAAAACTCCTGTCCTAATGTCAGGGGTGTGGCATCCATCCAATGTGTACGGCCTGTTTTAACTATTCGCATGAAAGACTCTGACTTAGTCTTTAATGTATCCCTTAATTTCCTTACCCCCGGAAGGGTATTCTCCGTCAGTATCTTATACGCAGCTATATTCATAGCTGTCGGGAATGCATCATTGGTGGACTGGGATTTATTTACATCATCATTCGGGTGAAGAAGTGGAATGCCCTCTTCTCCCTGTTTATGCCCAAGCAGAACCTGTGCCCTGTTTGAAATAACCTCATTAATATTCATGTTGGTCTGCGTACCCGATCCGGTTTGCCATACAACCAGGGGGAAATGTTCATCAAGCTCTCCATTAATAATCTCATCACATACCAATGAAATTAAATCTGCCTTATCCTTTGACAGAATTCCTGATTCAACGTTAGTTATAGCAGCAGCCTTTTTAATACAGGCTAATGCCCTGATAATTTCAATTGGCATTTTCATGTCTCCTATCCTGAAATTATCAATGGATCGCTGCGTCTGGGCACCCCAGTATTTCTCTGCATCCACCCTCACCTGCCCCATGGTATCTTTCTCAATCCGGAAATCCATTTTTCAGAAAATTTTAATCAGGTATATTTAATAACAGGATTGTGACATAGTTTATTTGATCAGTGCCTGCATAAACGCCCACACCCCCCTGGGTAAAAGTCCCCAAAGTCAATGCGTTGGTCTCCGTATTGGAAAAAATACCATTCACGATTGTATCAGCAATGGCATACTGGCTTGCATCAAGAATAAATGCCGCATCAGTACCCCCTATCTTACTGATAAGATCATCAAAAACCGCTTCAAGGCCATCATCAGTAATTGTCTCTAAATTAGCCATTTTCATACTGTGTTTCCTGGCTTCCTTAAATAAAATAGGCTGAAAAACAAGGGCAGTAAGCTGATTTTCCTGCCTGTGATCATTGATCTTCTGATGTATCTGCTGCTCCAGGGCAGAAACCTCATGAAACCCTTCATCCTTTTTACAGGAGCTTATAACAAATGCAAGTACTGATAGAATGATCAGGAAAATTGCAACATTCTGTTTTTTCATAGAATATAAATTAAGTTATTGTAACAATAGTTCGTTAAATTAAAAGAAAACGCAATGGCGCAAAGGCGCAATATGTTGATTATTAACAACATGAGTAATCTAAACATGAATTGTTAAAATATTCATTATCAGCGCAATATAAAAGTCTAACGAACTATTGTGTAAGATGCCGTTTACATTTTGTTTATATCTGGTAATACTAAAATACTTATTATATGCGCGTTACAAATATATTATAAAATATTGCTAAATAAGAAGATCAATGTTTTCAACCGGATCTCCCCACACCGCCTTATGTTTGCCAATTATCACAGGCCTGCGGAGAAGCCCTGGATTCTCACTCAGGATAATAAACCACTCATCATCTGTAAAGCTCCTTCCTTTTAATTCTTTCCTGTATAGTTCTTCATTTTTTCTTATCATTTCAAAGGGTTTTACATTCGATTTCAGAGCAATCTCTTTCAACTCAGCTATCGAAATCCCATTTTTAATATACTCGCAAATTATTATATCAGAAGTCTTCGCCTGTAAATATTTTAACCCGTTTCTGCTCTTCGCACATCTGGGATTATGATAAATTTTCAATGCCATACCAGTAAATCAATAAAATATAATTATTCTTTCCGGCCATATTCCATCAGGTATGCCTTAATAAAGTCATTAAGATTTCCATCCAGCACGTCCTGTACATTACCCTTTTCCACTCCTGTCCGTAGATCTTTAACCAGCTTATAAGGCTGCATTACATAATTCCGGATCTGAGAACCCCATTCAATTTTCTTCTTTTTACTTTCAATCTCTGCCTGCTTTTCCATTTTTTTCTGCAATTCTATCTCATACAAATGAGACTTGAGGATGCGCATGGCATTTTCCCTGTTTTTCAACTGTGACCGTGTTTCTGTGTTTTCAACTACTATGCCTGTTGGAATATGTTTTAATCTCACTCCGGTATTTACTTTATTTACATTCTGACCTCCTGCGCCCCCGGATCTGAAAGTGTCCATCTCAATATCAGCCGGGTTGATTACAATTTCAATGTCATCGTCAATCACCGGTGAGACAAAAACCGAAGCGAAAGATGTATGCCTTCTTTGATTTGAGTCAAATGGAGAAATCCGTACCAAACGATGAACTCCGGTTTCAGCTTTTAAATAACCATAAGCATACTCACCGGTAAATTCCAGTGTTACTGATTTGATCCCAGCCTCCTCACCTCTTAACATGCTGACTTCCTTAACCGAATACTCATTTCTTTCACCCCATCGTATATACATTCGCATGAGCATTTCAGCCCAATCCTGGCTTTCAGTTCCTCCGGCGCCGGCATTAATTTTCAGATACGCGCCCAGGATATCTTCTTCCGCTCCCAACATGTTGCGAAGTTCAACTTCTTCAATAACTCTGAGGGTGTCTTCGTAATGCTGCTGAATATCCTTATCAGTGCCCTCTCCTTCCTCAAAGAAATCCATTAGCACCTGTAAATCCTCCATTAAAGACTTTACCCTGTGAAAAGAGTCCGTCCAGGTTTTTAACCCCGATATATATTTCAATTTTTTCTCGGCTTCTTTCGGGTCATCCCAGAAACCCGGTGCCCTTGTTTTTGCCTCTTCTTCTTCAATTATCCTTAGCTTGCCTTCAATGTCAAAGATGCCTCCTCAGCGCATCCTGCCGCTTTATAAGTTCCTTTACCTGCTCTGATGTTATCATGTAATATATGCTATTTTGTTTTCCAAAAATACTAAATTACTTTCAATCATGAACGATTTTATTTAAAACCTCCAAAACCATCTCAGATTCAAATCCCCGACTAACGCCCAACCTGTATAATCTGGCTTTTTTTTCCTGTGTACTCATTGTCCCTTTTAGTGTCTGAAGTTTCTTTTTCAGAATACCGGTCAGATTACCTGAATAATTATCACTCTCCGAGTTATTTAACATCTCATCAATAATGATTTCAGGTATTCTTCTTGCCATTAATCCACGCCTGATCTTTAACTTCCCCCATTTCTGAAATTTTAACCTGTCGTTAATAAACGCAGTGGTGAACCTTTCATTACTGTAAAACTTCTCCTTTTCGAGATACTTCAATATCTTTTTCTGATCAGACTCATCTATCCCCCACAATAACATTTTCCTTCTGATATCGTATTCGCACATTTCCTTTACCGAACATGCCCTCATTAATTTTTGAAGGGTTTCTTCGGACGTGTACTTTTTTGCTTTTTTCATATACAAAGATTAAAAATTCCAGACAGTGCCAACCGAAGCTTCAGCGAAGGTTGGTTCCAGATTTCAGATTGCACCTGGATAAGTTATAGCCCGGTAGCTGAGCCTGCCGAAGCACATTTTATTACCCTGTCCCTCCCATTTATATCCTTTCTTATCTCCACATTCTCAAACCCATATGATAATGCCAGTCTTTCAATCTCCTTCCCCAGTTTTTCATTGATCTCACAATATATCAACCCCCTTCTGCTAAGATATTTTTTTGAAAAATCAAATATCTTCCTGTAGTAAATAAGCTGATCTTCACTGTGAGCGAACAGGGCTTGAGGAGGCTCGAAGTTCAATACATTTGATCTCATTTGTTCAATATCTCCCTCTACAACATACGGTGGATTACTCACAATGATATCAAATGTATTTCTGCCCCACTCATAAGAAGGTTGTAATATATCATCACGGATAAATTTAACCGTAACATTATTCCGTATTGCATTTTCACCGGCTACTGCCAGAGCCTGCTCAGAAATATCCGTGGCAAACACCTTAGGTTTTTTTAGTTTACAAGCAAGAGTAACAGCGATACAACCACTTCCTGTGCCTATATCCAAAATTTTTTGTTTTTCCTTATTATTCTCTTTTATGATCATATCTGCCAACTCCTCTGTTTCAGGCCTGGGAATAAGCACATGGCTGTTAACCTTGAATTTTAACCCATAAAACTCCGTTTCCCCGAGAACATATTGCACAGGTCTGCCGCTTAAAATTTCATCAAGCATCTTGCATAAATGTGTATATTGTTCATCTGAAATAACCGACTCCGGCTCAAGGTTAACCTGTAAATTACTGAATCCTTCTGATTCAAGTAATATACGGACAATGCTGCGGCTCTCATTTTCATCGTAAAATGACCCGAGTGCATTAATTAAATGCCTGTATGTTTCAAGAAGCTGCAAAAACATTAATTTTGATCAAATTTAATAAATACTGATGACCAACGAAATTTTTGAGAAATATATGTTGAGATGTCTCGAACTGGCGGCAAAAGGCCTGGGAAAGACAAAATCCAATCCCCTCGTCGGATCAGTAATTGTGCATAATGACCAGATAATCGGAGAAGGGTATCACAGGGAATATGGAGGCCCTCATGCCGAAGTAAATGCAATACATTCTGTTACACAGCCTTCGTTACTGAAGGAATCAACTTTATTTGTCAATCTTGAACCCTGCTGTCATTTTGGGAAAACACCTCCATGTACTCAGCTGATTAAAGAATCAGGCATAGCTCGTGTAGTCATTGGAACAACCGATCCAAACCCCATGGTTAGGGGGAAAGGTATAGGTTTCTTGAAAGAGAACGGAATCAGGGTAATTAATAACATCCTGGAACCTGAATGCCGTTACCTGAACAGGAGATTTTTTGTTTCCGTTGAAAAGAAAAGACCATATGTCATCCTCAAGTGGGCCCGGTCTGCAGATGGATTTATTGATGCTAGGTCTTCCCATTATAGTGAAGAATCACGTACAATAATAACCCGAAAGCTTTCCCAAATACTGGTTCATAAATGGCGTTCGGAAGAGATGGGGATTATGACTGGTACAAATACAGCCAATATGGATAATCCTTCTCTTACCGTAAGATACTGGACAGGAGATAATCCGGTACGCATATGTATGGAAAGAAATTCACTGCTAAATCCCGATCTTTCAATCCTTAATGACGGTTTTCGTACGATCATTTATACCACCTCATCACATAAAAATACTTCATCGGTGGAATATATAATGTTGAATAATGAATCCCTGCCACTAAAAAGTATTCTGGACGACCTTTCGGAGAGAGAAATTATCAGTCTTTTTGTGGAAGGGGGAAGTATGCTGTTAAAAAGCTTTATTGAACAAAATCTTTGGGATGAAGCCAGGATATTCACGGGAAACAGATTTCTTAATAAAGGCCTGAAAGCACCAGTTTTGCATGATTCAGGTGTTAAATCTGCTATTGGTGAAGATGAACTGGAAGTGATATTTAACAGGTTTTAATTTTTTTTACCGGACAATAATAGTTTTTAATATTTACTTTGGTTTAATTATTGCATATCTTTGTATGTTTGTGATATGATTTTCGTTTTAAAATATCAGTTTTCAACTTAATACAGTTTATGTTATGAAAAAAGCTGTTTTCATATTATCAATCATCCTTTTAGGATTTTCGCTTAATGTTTCAGCACAGAATGTAAAGCAATTGCTGAAAACCGGAAACGAATTTATGATGAGGGGTAGTTATAATGACGCGCTACAGCAATTTACCAAAGCGATAGAATTGCAACCTAATAATGCAGTACCTTATACCCGGAGAGCTGACGCTTATGAGATGATGGGTGAATTTGAAAAGGCAGCTGAAGACCTTGACCGCGCGGTGGTGTTTAATAAAAAAGACGTTAATTCATACTACAGGTCAGGAAAAATGTATTATGAAACAGGAGATTATGAAAAGGCGCTTGAAAGAGCTGCCAGCGCTCTAAGTATTAAGAGAAATAACCTTGATGCTCTTAGCCTCAAAATTGACGCCCAGTTAAAACTTAATCAACCTGCAAATGCTCTCGCTGATGCAAAAATTCTCCTTAGATATAAGGAAACAGCTGAAAATTTCTATAAGTATGGAATTGTGAATGAAAAGAACGGCCAGTTAGAGGATGCCTTAAAAGCATACCAGGATGCTATCTCAAAAAACCGGCGCTATGTCGAAGCTTATACTTCACTGGCTGATCTTCAGCGAAGGATGAATAACATCACCCGTGCATTACAGAATGTTAATGCTGCCATTCAACTTAACCCGAATTACCCTGAAGCATATGTCGCAAGAAGCCTTATCTACAGTGAACAGATGAAGTTTCCCGATGCAATTAACGATATCTCTACAGTGATAATGCTTCAACCCGAAAATGAAGATATGTTTTTTCAAAGAGGAATATATTACCAGAATTTTGCTCAACATCTGTACGCAATAAATGATTTTAGCAAAGTTATATCCTTAAATCCGAACAGACATGAAGCATATGTAAAGCGCGCCTTTTCCTACGAACAAACAATGAATTTCAGGGAAGCTATCCGCGATTACGATGCTCTCAAAAAAATCGGTGGAAATAATCCGGAGGTAATAACTTTGCTCTCAGAAGCTGAAAAGCGCTTATTCGAATTGAACAGGGAAACAGATAAACCGGTAATTAAACTCCTTGATCCGGAAGAAAAACCACAACGCACTATCATGGTGCCCAGAAATAAAAATACTTTTTCTCTCTCCGGGATATTACAGGATCAAAGCGAGATCAAGTCATTAACAATTAATGATCAGCCGGTATCCGTAACAAAAAAGGAAGACGGGTATGCTTTTATCACCCCTGTTAATCTGACCTCAGATCAGGTGATTATTGAAGCAGTTGACACATACGACAATGTGGAAATCGCAAATTACAAAGTCTCACGCACTGAAACTGATCCCCCGAAAGTAAGAGTAATTGCGCCCTATGCTTCCGATAATAATGTCATCTATCTTGATTCCAACGAACCAAATATGTATGTGGAAGGTTCAGTTGCAGATGAAAGTCTCATTTCCTCTATTTTTATTGATGGCGTCCTGGCAAGTTATATTCCCCAGGACCTTAACCCCTCTTTTCAGGCATACATAAATGTAATGAATAAAGACAGGTTTACAGTAAAAGCTTTAGATCAATTCGGTAATGTAAGTGAAACTGTATTTATGCTTAACAGGGAAAGTGCAGCTATTGCAGAGAGTAATCCAATGGGTAAAAAATGGGTCGTTTTCATTGAAAACTCAAACTATCAGAATTTTGCCAGTCTTGAAGGCCCGGTTAAAGATGTTACCTTAATGAAACAGGCGCTTACAAAATATACTGTTCATAACTTCATTCATAAAAAGGATATGACCAAGCAGGACCTCGAAAAATTCTTTGCCATTGAACTAAGAGACCTGGTCCGAAGCAACAGGGTAAATTCCCTTATGATCTGGTACGCAGGACATGGAAAATTCGTTAATGAAACAGGCTACTGGGTACCCGTTGATGCAAAAAGAGACGATGAATTTACTTATTTTAATATTAACGCCCTGCGTGCATCCATGCAGTCATACTCCAATACCATAACCCACACCCTTGTTATAACCGATGCCTGCGAATCAGGACCCAGCTTTTACCAGGCTATGAGATCTGGTTTACAGATAAAAAGCTGCAACGACCCGGTTGCATCCAGATTAAAATCAGCACAGGTCTTTTCCTCAGCCGGGTACGAGCTGGCGGTAGATAACAGCCAGTTTACCCGTACTTTTGCCAATGTGCTTCTAAACAGCCAGGATGCATGTGTGCCTATCGAAAGCATTGTTCAGAAGGTTACCACTGCAGTCGTTTCCAATAACCAGCAGAAACCCCAGTTTGGAAAGATTGCAGGACTGGAAGATGAGGGAGGAACATTCTTTTTTATCTCAAAATAATACAATGACTAATGTCTGACAAACATAAAAAATGCTCAACCTCTAAAATTATTCGCTCTTTAAGGCGAATAATTTTTTTTAGTGTAATTGCTTCTGTATCTCTACAACTTTCTGCTCAGAATTACTTTTTTGATAATTACAGTGTCACTGAGGGACTTGCCCAATCTACAGTATTTGATATCCTGCAGGACCATAATCATTATATATGGCTGGGAACCCGCGCGGGCGTGAGCAGATTCGACGGACGGGAATTTAAGAATTATTCCATAGACTATGGCCTTGCTCCCAATGGAGTTAGAATTCTTTTCCAGGATAAGGATAGTGTAATATGGATGGGGCATTCAGGGGGTGGCGTCACAACTTATAACGGGAGTGAATTCGTATTATTTACACAACCGGGGGATCTCTTTAAAAGTGATATTACCGCTTTTTCTGTTGATTCTTTCGGACATTTCTGGATATCATCTGAGCTTTCCGGTGCTGTGATGATAACAAAAACCGGAACAACATTGCACGAATCAGAATTTGAACACTTTATCGGTGACAAATTAAGCGATCGTATTTTCGGTGCAGTTACACTTAAATCAGGTCATGCCGTTTTTATTACTGATGCGTTTCTTAAAACCTATGATTTGAATACCGGGACGTTCCGGAATTTTGAACTTAATGGTATGCCGAGATTCTTTCAAATTACAAGTTTATACGAAGACTCCAGAAACCATATCTGGATCGGGACATACAACGGAGGTCTTTACCAGTACATTCCTGACGATGACTCCTGTATATTCTGGGACTACCTCCGGGATGGAATAGGATCAAATTTTATAAGCACCATCACTGAAGATATTGAAGGGAATACCCTTATAGGGACCTGGGGCGGAGGTGTCACCAGTATCAGCCCCGATGGATTGATAACATTTAATCAGGATAACGGTTTGCCGGATAACAAGATAAGAAAGATCATGAGCGATGCCGAAGGTAATATTCTCATCGGCACAAATGAACACGGACTCTCTATCTTCAAAGGACGGGAATTCATGTCTTTTTTTGAGAAAGACGGCCTCGTGAACAGCCAGGTATGGGCTATACTTGCTGACCGCAGAGGTGACTACTGGTTTGGCACAAACAACGGGATCAGCATTTATAACCCCCGTGCAACCAAAGAAAAACAGTTCAGAACATTCTTTAAATTATCGGGAAACAGAATAAGAATGCTGAAAGAAGATTCCCGCGGACGCATCTGGATCGGTACTGACAACCAGGGCGTATTTACTTATATTCCTGAAGGAAACATTTTTACCTATGAAGCACGTTTGAATTCATATATACATGACCTTGTAGTCACCGCACTGGAGACAGATAATAAAGGCGGGGTGTGGACAGGCACACTCTATGGCTTGGTATATTATACTTTCGATGACAGGAACGCAATCCATTATACCCAAACTTCAGGACTTGCAGGTAATGAAATAAGTGCTCTCTTCTTCGACAACAAAAACAGATTATGGATAGGATCAAAAGGAGCCGGCTTAACCTGTTTTGCTGAGGGTAAGTTTATTGAATACCCCGAATTTAAAGACAAAATAATTACGCCTTCATCCATCACCCTCGATAATAACGGCCTGCTGTGGATAGGAACAGAAGCTCACGGTATCCTGGTTTTTAACCCTGAAGAAAATAATATCGTTAAAACATATACTGAAGAAAATGGAATACTTGCCAACATGATTAATATAGTTAATGTGGACAGGCAAAATAATATTTATATCGGGACTAATAAAGGACTGAATATTTTCAACTCCACCCTTGACAGGGTCTTTACTTTCGGAAGAAAAAACGGGTTCCCCGGTATCGAAACAAAACCAAATGCCACATTCAGGGACAAATATGGTCATATGTGGTTTGGCACAGTAACAGGAGTTACAAGATTTAACCCTGACATTAACCGCAAAATCAACGAAGAACCCTTTACCCATATTATTAAAATGCGGGTGAACCTCAAGGACACTCCGATTATTCCCGGTCTGAGCCTTAACTATCGTAAAAACAATATCATATTCGATTATGTAAGCATCTGTCTTACTAACCCTGATGCTGTAAAATACAGCATATTCCTTGAGGGTGCTGATCACGACTGGAGATCAACAACAGAGACTACAGTCACCTATCCGGCACTGGCACCAAAAAAATATACTTTTAACCTCATAGCACAAAACAGCGACGGAAACTGGAACAAACAACCTATCTCATATAGCTTTCAGATAAAACCTCCGTTTTATAAAACCTGGTGGTTTATTATTATATGTATTATCTTCGGAATTATTCTTATTGCCGTTTATATTACAATACGGGAACAAAACCTTAAACGTGAAAACAGGATACTGGAAGAAAAGGTAAGGGAAAGAACTGCCGAAGTGGTAGCCCAGAAAGAGGAACTGGCTGAAAAAAACAAAGACATTACTGATAGTATAAGGTATGCTAAAAGAATTCAGTTTGCAATTCTGCCACCTGAAATCCCATTTAAAGACACTTTTATACTCTTTAAACCCAAGGATATCGTAAGTGGAGATTTTTACTGGTTACATGTACAGGATAATATGGAATTCCTGGCTGCAGTGGATTGCACCGGGCACGGAGTACCCGGAGCCTTTATGTCAATTATCGGTTATAACCTGCTAAACAAGATCATTAAGGAACAAAATATCTATAAGCCATCTGAAATTCTGAATTCCATGAATAAGGAACTTATCCTGAGCCTCCAGCGCCAGGATGAGGTTGGAGCAATCCAGGACGGTATGGATATAGCTCTTATCTGTTACCATAAAGATACACAGGAACTGGAATTTGCCGGTGCTTTGAATCCCCTGTACATTATCAGAAACGGCGAACTGGAGGAAGGGAAGGCAGATCGCTTCTCAATCGGACGAGCATCACTCGAAATGGAAAAACAGTTTACCAATCATAGTTATAAAATCATTCCCGGCGATACTATCTTCCTCTTCTCCGATGGGTATGCGGACCAGTTTGGCGGTGAATCAGGAAAGAAATTCAAAGCCAAGCCCATGAAAGAACTGTTGCTCGCTGTTCAGGATCAACCCATGGAAATCCAGAAAGTAATTCTTGAGAACACAATTGAAGCCTGGCGCGGGGAGATCCACCAAGTGGATGATATTCTTGTGATTGGGAGAAGATTCTGATTATCCTACTCCTCAAAAGCCGCAAACCGCACAAGCTCCTTCCCCCATACCGGCGCTTTCGTTATGGCGGGAAGAACTTCTTCCGGTGTATCAACTACCTGCCAGATTTTCTGATGTATCGGATGCATGAATTTCTCCTCTATCATCCTGTGAAGTAACATGATAAAGTCACTGTAAAATCCGTTTGTATTGAGTATGATGACTGGCTTAACATACCGGCCTAACTGTTTTAATGTTATAACCTCTGAAAGTTCCTCAACCGTACCTATCCCTCCGGGCAATGCAATAACGGCATCCGTATCCCCGATCATCATCCTCTTACGCTCATGCATATCCTTCACAACCACAAGATTCGTTATATTATTATGCCCCCATTTCATCTCATCCATGAAAACAGGTATGATCCCTGTTATTTTGCCCCCGTTCGCCATCACGGAATCTGCCAGCCTGCCCATTAAACCGACAGCTCCTCCGCCATAATTAACCTCTGTTCCATTCCCGGCAAGAATCTTTCCCAGTTTGTACGCTGCCTGAAAATATACTTCGTCAAGCTTTGGACTTGAAGCACAAAAAACACATACTTTATTAATTGCCATTCAGATTCTTATTGGCCTTTAATCTTTCTAAATGGGAATCAGGATCATATCCATTTGCAATTCCACTGTCTATCCCCACTTGAATAGCTTCTCTTAAAGCGATTATTTTGTTTTCTTCTTCTTCCAGGAGTCTTAATCCGGCCCGGACTACTTCACTCGCATTTTTAAATCGCCCTGCAGATATGCTGTTTTGAATAAAACTATCAAAATGATTATTTAATGATATTGAAGTATTTCTGTTCATAATTTACTATTTTCTTCCAAAGTTACCAATTTTTGGTATATATTTCAAGTCAATAGTTCGTTAAACTTTTATATTGCGTTGATAATGAATATTTTAACAATTCATACTTAAATTACTCATGTTGTTAATAATCAACATATTGCGCCTTTGCGCCTTTGCGTTTTCTTTTAATTTAACGAACTATTGTCAAGTTTAATGTAATTTTTATTATCAAATATATCACTTCAATTAAGCTTGAAATATTAGTACCTTTCTTTGTGTCCTTCGTGCACCCCTCGTGTACTTTGTGGTAAAAATAGTTGAACCACAATGTACACGAGGGTACAAAAAAAAAGATCACAAAGGGCTTTTACAGGCCTCATCCTTCCCAATCCCATCCATCATCCGGATGATCATAAAAGAGCCTCCAGCTTACTTACTATTGTACTCTTGGGGACAGCCCCAACCTGCTTATCTGCCACTTCCCCGTTCTTAAAAAACAATATCGTGGGAATATTTCTTATTCCAAACCGCATAGTAATTTCCGGATTGCTGTCAACATCAAGTTTCCCGACAACTGCCTTATCTTTAAAATCCTCACCAACCTCGTTAACTATAGGTCCTACCATCCTGCAAGGACCGCACCATTCTGCCCAAAAATCAACAATTACCGGTTTATCCGATTTTAATACAACTTCTTCGAAATTGCTGTCTGTTAGTTCTAATGCCATAGGTATATGTATTTAATATTAATATGTTAATTTAAAGAATAAACGATCTCATTGGTATTTTCAAGATACTCTATCAAATTATCAGAGAGCTCAATATAGTTATTTCTTGAAAATAAATCAATTTTCATGTTGGTTTCATTATCAACAATCTGAAACCGTAAATGTTTTAACTTACGTCCTTTTTCAGGTTTAGCGATAAACTCTGATATCTGGCTTATCAGCTCATCATTCACCAGCTCAGCAGGTAATGTAATCCTCACAACCTTCACCAGTTCATCTCTTACTTCTGACAGCATATGAATGCCTTTTACCTTAAGATCAAGTCCTTTTCTTTTATCCTTCTGAGAAATCCATTCTTCAACAACTGCTTTTATTAACAGGCTCATGCCTGGATTAAAATAATTCTTAAAATTAACAAAATCATTCCCCCAAAGCCTTAGCTGGTAACTATCGTAGTAATCTTCCAGGACAGCAATTCCATAGGGCCGGTCATTTTTTTGGGAAGTTCCCTGTCTGAAGGTTTTAACAATTACAGGAAAAGCTATTTCCTTTCCCTTGAGTCTTTCAAGTTCATTATTAATAGTATGAAGGTCACAATTACAGAAATTCTGTATCTCAGCCTTAAATCTGTCAAGAGGATGGGCCGTCAGATACATTCCAATAAGTTCCTTCTCCATATTAATTTTTTCAAGCAGTGGCCAGTCTTCCGCAACAGGTGGTGTGGGTTTAACTATAGTATTGGATTGTGAATCTCCAAACAATGTCTGCTGAACCGTCAGCCGGTCACTCTGTATCCTTGTTCCATATTTAATAAGGTTTTCTATAAAATTTGTGCTCCCTTCAATGCCTGCAAAATACTGTCCCCTGTTAACCTCCGGGAAACAATCAAAAGCACCTGCAGCCGCAAGCCCCTCAAGAGTTTTTTTATTGGCAGAATGTAAATCAGTCCTTTCAATAAAATCATATATATTTTTGTAATACCCGTTTCTTTTTCTCTCTTCAATGATCTGAAAAACAGCATTTTCACCCACTCCCTTTATAGCTCCCAACCCGAATCTTATATTACCGGCGCGGTTAACGGTGAACCTAACACTACTTTCATTAATATCTGGTCCCAGAACCTGTATATTCATTCGCCTGCATTCATCCATAAACATTCCGATCTTTTTTATATCGGTAATATTCCGGCTTAAAACTGCTGCCATAAATTCAGCAGGGAAATGAGCCTTGAGGTAAGCAGTCTGATAAGACACCAGTGCATAACAGGTTGAATGTGATTTATTGAAAGCATATTGCGCAAAGGCTTCCCAGTCAATCCATATTTTTTCAACAACCTGAGGATCGAAACCGTTCGCTTTACACCCGTTGATAAATTTCTCTTTCATCTCATCCATCATCCTGCGGATCTTCTTTCCCATTGCTTTTCTCAGTGAATCTGCTTCGCCCCTGGAAAAACCGGCAAGCTTTTGTGACAGCCTCATAACCTGCTCCTGATATACCGTTATTCCATATGTCTCTTTAAGATCTTCCTCCATTTCCTTCAGCTCATAAACAATCTGCTCTTTACCGTGCTTTCTGTTAATATAATTTGGAATATATTCCATGGGGCCTGGTCTGTAAAGGGCATTCATTGCAATAAGATCCTCAAATCTGTTTGGCTTCAGATCCCTGAGATGCTTTTTCATTCCGGCAGACTCAAACTGAAAAATACCGGTTGTATCTCCCCTGCTGTAGAGTTCGAATGTTTCCTTGTCATCGGGGGGAATTTTATTGATGTCTATCTCTATTCCCTTTGATTCCGCGATAGTCCTTACCGTATCTTTTATAATGGAAAGAGTTTTCAGACCAAGAAAATCCATCTTCAGCATACCCACATCTTCCACATGCTTTCCATCAAACTGGGTAATCAGCAGTTCAGAATCCTTAGAGGTGCAAACAGGTATATGTTCAATTAAATTATCCCTGCCAATGATAATTCCACATGCATGAATTCCGGTATGCCTCACCGAACCTTCAAGTATTCCTGCATACTCAAGGGTGGAAGCAATGAGCTCATTTTTGGAATCCCTCTCTTTTCTAAGCTCCGGCACTTCACTGTAAGCCGATTTCAGTGTTGTACCGGGTCTTTCCGGCACAAGTTTGGCAAGACGATCTGCATCAGAAAGAGGAAGTCTCTGTATGCGTGCAACATCCCTTATGGCCATTTTCGCTGCCATAGTGCCAAAAGTAATTATTTGAGCAACCCTCTCCCTGCCATATTTTTTAACCACCCATTTTAACACTTCCTCTCTTCCATCTTCATCGAAATCTATATCAATATCGGGCATGGATACCCTGTCGGGATTTAAGAACCGTTCAAACAACAGGTTATATTTCATCGGATCAATGTCAGTGATCCCTGTACAATAGGCCACCACTGATCCTGCTGCAGATCCCCTTCCCGGACCAACGGCAACACCCATCTCACGGGCTGCATTGATCAGGTCCTGAACAATGAGAAAATATCCGGGAAATCCCATCCTTTCAATAACGCTAAGCTCAAAATCGATATTCTCCTTAACTTCAGGTGTTAATTCCTTATATCTCTTCTCTGCTCCTTTATAGGTAATATGTTTCAGGTAATCATTCGCATCAGAAAAACCATCAGGCAAGGGATAATCAGGCATAACAGCCTCTCTGTTAAGCTTATACTCCCTTACTTTATCAGCAACTTCCATCGTATTCAATAACAAATCCGGATGGTCAGAAAATAAATCATACATTTCTTCCCTGGTTTTAAACCATTCCTGTTTTGTATATTTTAACCGCCCGGGGTCATCCATATCCTTGCCTGTATTTAAACAGATAAGCCGGTCATGCGCACCCGCATCTTCTGCATTCACAAAATGCACATCATTGGTGGCAACACATTTTACTCCAAGCTTTTCTCCCATGTTCAGCAATTCTTTGTTTACAAAAACCTGATCTTTATAAACACTTTCATACATTTCAGCATCCACGGAAGGATGACGCATAATTTCCAAATAATAATCATCTCCGAAAATTTCTTTATACTCCAGTATTGCCTTTTCAGCTTCCGATATACCTTCTTCCATTATCAGCCGCGGTATTTCTCCCCCCAGACAGGCGCTCATAGCTATCAGCCCTTTACGGTATTCCCTCAAAAGCTCCTTATCAACCCTCGGTTTATAATAAAAGCCCTCAGTATAACCGTATGAAACTAACTTAATAAGATTATGATAACCCTCGGGGTCTTTTGCCAGAAGTACCAGATGATCACCGTTTGCATCAATTTTATCCTCCTTTAAAAATCTTGTCCTCCTCGCAACATACACTTCACAGCCAATAATCGGCTTTATGCCGTTTCGCATGGCATCGGCATGAAAAACCTTTACCCCGAATAAATTTCCATGATCAGTTATTGCAATTGCGGGCATACCATCGAGTTTTGCCTTGGCAACCAATTCCCTGATGGAAGCAGCTCCGTCAAGGATAGAATATTGTGTATGAACATGCAGATGAACAAATGGATTATTTTCTGGCACCTTTTCCTGTTTCGTGCCAGCAATATCAGACTTTATCATTACATCTTTCTCATCGGCATTTTCTTCTGTCTTCTTAACTTTATTAATGATCCCGGCAGGTAAAAGAAAAGATCCCTTATTCAGATCAAGAAATTCAGCGTATGCCTCCCTGCTTATATGAAGCTTGTCTTCTCTGAGAACACCCATCCTTGCCAGCTCCAGGAAACATCTTGCAGTAGCATTTACATCTGCAGCAGCATTATGGGCTTCCGGAAAATCTTCGTTAAAAAGTTTACCATACAGCTCTTTCAGATTCGGCCATTTATACTTCCCCCCTCTTCCGCCAGGCAGAGCACAAAAATCAGTCGACTCAACTTTTGTGCAAAGACGCGGCTTATCAAGAAATGTGTTTTCTATTCCCGTTCGTAGAAATTCGGCAGCAACTATATTTATATCAAATTCAATATTATGCCCTATCAATACTAAAGCCTTCTCCACATCCTTAGCAAATTCAGTCATAACATCCTTTAAATCAAACCCCTCAGCTTCTGCCATTGCTGTGGATATACCATGAACCTTCTCGGCAGAATATGGTATGATAAATCCTTCCGGCTTAATAATATAACTTTTTGCTTCGACCAACATCCCTTTCAAATCATGAAACTGCCAGGCAAGCTGTACAATTCTCGGCCAGTTATCCAGATCCTGAAGCGGAGCATTATCCCTTACAGGCAACCCTGTTGTCTCAGTATCAAATATTAAAAACATTATTTGTTCTTTTCAATAATTCGTCTTAGTAGAAATAAAAAATCTCCAGTTTCAAATTTACGACAATTGTCCTTGAGAAAACCGCTTTGTTAATAACGTATGAAAACTTTCATTACCAAAAAATATCTTATCACAATTTTGAATAATTCCATTATTATTATACCTTTGCACCTCTTAAAAAATGAGTATTTATTTAAATTATTATTGAGTATGCCTGTTAAAATCAGACTTGCGAGACACGGACGAAAAAAAGGACCGTTTTATCACATTGTTGCAGCTGATAGCAGGGCGCCACGGGATGGCAGATACATTGAAAGACTCGGTATTTATAATCCGAAGACCAATCCTGCAACCATTGAACTCGATTTCGACAAATCGCTGGAATGGATTATTAAAGGCGCTCAACCTACAGATACCTGCAGAGCTATCTTATCTTATAAAGGGGTTTTATATAAAAAACACCTTCTCGATGGCGTAAAGAAAAATGCATTTTCTATTGAAGAAGCTGAAAAAAGATTCAATGAGTGGCTTATAGTAAAAGAATCAAAAATCCAGGACAAAATTGAAGCTGTTAAGAATTCCAGACAAAAAGAAGCAGATAATATGCTGGAAGCTGAATCGAAAAAACGTGAAGCCAGAGAAAAAGCTTTAGCCAGGAAACGTTTAGCACTGGCTGAGAAAGAAACAGCGGAAGCCCCTGAAGAAGGAACTACTGAACAGGAAGTCCCGGTTTCAGAAACTGCGGTTGAAGAAACAGCTGTGGCTCCTGAAGAAGAAGCTGCGGTTTCAGAAACTGCGGTTGAAGAAACAGCGGAAGCTCCTGAAGAAGCTGCAGTCTCAGAAACTGTTGTTGAAGAAGCAACGGAAGCTCCTGAAGAAACTGCAGTTCCTGAAACAGTTGTTGAAGAAACAGCTGTAACTCCTGAAGAAGCACCGGTAGAAGAATCTTCCGTTACACCTGATGAAGGTGAACCCCAAACTGAAGAACCATCAGTGAAAAAAAAGGATACTGAAGAATAATATTATTGTCTGAAAGAACTGGGGAACCAGAATTATGCCAATTCCACCAGGTCTTTCCTGTTTTATTTTTCTTCCCTGTTTTGTATGATCCATAATAACTGCTCCCTTACGGGTATTATTCTCAAGCCTCATGGCAGAGAGGGAAATCTGATCATCAGGTTATTTACTGTTGATGCCGATAATATCGAACCGGGTAGTTTTTTATTTATTGATACAGATGGTACATTAATTCCTTATTGCCTTAGTGAAATTACTCCAAAGAAGGATAGTGCTGTAATTAAACTCGAATTTATTAACTCCCTGGATGAAGCACAAAAATTTACCGGCAGGGATTTTTACCTTCATAATGATCTTTTAAAAAGAATATCAACATTTCAACCAGATATCAGGGAAGACTATATCGGATTTTCATTTTTTGACCAGGCATCAGGAATTACAGGAATAGTGGAAAAATTTACCGAAGATGAATTTAATCCATTATTTTTAATAAAAACCGGGGGAAATCGATTCCTGGTCCCTGCACAACCGGGACTAATTATTTCAATCGATAATAACCGTAAAGAAATTATTGCAGATCTGCCTGAAGGACTCACAGAACTTTAATTAGCAGTCATGGGATATTTTAAAGCAATCTCCTTTTCATAACTGATAATGCTGTTTTTCCATTCTTCAGGCACAGGTATGGTGTGATTTAAATTAACATCATAAGCAACAAGGACAGACCAGCTGGATGATTTTACCTCACCGGTTATTTTACTTAAAATTTTTTGCTTCATTGTAATGCTTTTATTTCCTATCATTTCAATGCGTGATTCAACCTCAATTTTATCATCTATAGGAATAGGGCTGAAATAATCAACTTTAACAGATGCAATAATAAGTGAGTTCATCTTCAAATTCAGTTCTTTACCAAGAACCTGGTCAAAATATTGCATTCTGGCATAATCAAAATAATATTGATGAACAGCATTGTTTACATGCCCAAGTATATCCACATCATTAAACCTGATCTGAACAGGAATGATGTGTCTGAAAAGCACTGTCTCTTTGCTCATTTTTTAAGATTTTAGTTAATACTAATTCATGAAAAGGCTAAATTGGAAAATTATTTCCATATAAACAACTGTTCATTTTCTCAATATTCTGAATACATTTCCTCCCTCAAGTTTGATAATGGGAGAAGGTTTGCGTTTTACATAATCATCCTGCCTCCAATGAACAATATAATCTGCATTTTCCTTTATCTCATCACTCACCTCACTGAAGAGTGACGGAGATAACTGTCCGCTGATGTTCGCTGAACTTGAAACCAGTGGAAAACCTGTTCTTTTTATAACTTCCTTACAGAAGAGATCAGAAGTAATACGTATGCCTATGCTTCCGTCTTCTGCAGGCAATGAGGTCGCTAATCTCTGTGCCCCCGGGTAAATTATTGTAAGGGGAGAGTCTGTTACAGCAATTAACTGGTATGCAATATCAGGAACCACCTTTACATAAAATGGTATTTTAGCTGCAGTATCCAGTAAGATTAACATGCTCTTGCTATCATCCCTCTTTTTAATCTGGTAAATTCTTTTTACTGCCATTTCGTTGGTTGCATCACATCCTATACCCCAAACCGTATCAGTAGGATATAATATAATACCTCCGGATTTCAGAACTTCTGCAGCTTTTACAACATCTTCATGCATCTTCATATAAGTGATTTATAAAGGTCTATCAATTGCTTCGTGGTTCTCTCAGGTCTGAATATCGTGGCATGCTTTTTCCCTTCCTCAATCATTTCACCCCTTAACTCTTTATCATTCAGAACCCTGAGCATGGAATCCCCCAGTTCTTCAATATTATACGGATCAATATAAATCGCTGCTTTACCACCAGTTTCTTCAAGACAACTTCCCCGGGAAGTGATAACAGGAGTACCTGCATTTAATGCTTCCAGAACAGGAATCCCAAATCCTTCAAAAAATGACGGATATACGAATAAGGATGAATTTGCATAAATAGCAGGCAGATCCTCTTCCGGTAAATTTTTTAAAAAATATATATTTAAAATGCCTGCTTCTGATATATATTTCACTATTTCCTTCATATACCTGGTTTCCTTTCCGACCACAACCAGTGGCATCTCTATACGAAAAGCCGAAATAGCTTTTAAGATATTCAGCAGGTTTTTTCTTTCCTCAATAGTTCCCACAAAAAGTATATATTCCGGGGGAAGAAAATATTTCCTCTTAATTTCATCAAGCTCCTCCTGCAAAATAGTCCTGTGAAACACGGGAGAACAATCCTGGTAAATAACTTCAATACGGGAGTAATCTATATTAAGAAAATGATGAATATCTCTTTTTGTCTGTTCACTGATAGCAATTATCCTGTCAGCTACTTTTGCACTGTACCTGAATTTTCTTTTATATATTTCCCTGTCGGCACGCTTATATATTCTCGGGTACCTCAGAAATATCAGGTCATGTATTGTAACTACCTTTTTTGCAGGTACATCATTTATACCAAAAGGAAGTTCATTACTCAGTCCATGAAAAATATCAATCCTTTCCCTTGACAGTATCCCGGGCAAACCAAAGGAACGCCATAAAGAAGGGAAGCTCTGGTAAAAGAAGGTTTCCGGCTGTACCACAATACAATTTGGAGGCGGAAAATTATCCAGCTTTGATATTTTACCGGGATTATACAGAATATAATTATTACCAGGATAAAATGTGGTGAGCTGTCTTATCACTGTTCTACTGTAATTTCCCAAACCGGTAAAGTTGAAAAACGCCCGTTTAGCATCGAATCCTATCCTCATAATCAGTATTTTAACCAAATATATTAAAATCCCTCAACGCATCATTTAATGATACCTTAAGATCAGTGAATCGCTATGTCTGAACCGATCTGCCCGACCGGATCAAAATATATTTTATTCCCCTCAACATCAAATATATCATAATCAGGGAAAAAATGATGGTTGCACCGCTGGGAATATTAAGAAAATACGAAATCATTAAACCCGAAAATGATCCCATAAATCCTATAAGGACAGAATAATAAATTATTTTATCAAACTTATGGGTAAACAGGTTCGCTGAATTCTGAGGTATGGTTAACAGGGAAATGATAAGTATTATCCCGGCGATTTTTATATTCAGGACAACGGTTAATGCTATAATCCCTATCATAACATAGTTTACCAGTGCAACCGGAGCCCTCCTTGTTATCGAGAACTGTTCGTCAAATGAAACAAACAAAATCAATCTGTAAAACAGGATAAAAACCCCAATAATTATAATTGTCAGGAAAATTAATGCAGTCAGATCGGCTGAGTCAATCGTTAAAATACTTCCAAACAGATAGGTCATAAGATTGGGAGAATATCCGGGTGTAAGAAAAATAAAAATTATTCCCACAGCCATACCAAATGACCATAGCATAGCTATGACCGAATCATTTCTCATATCAGCTTTCTTGGTGAAATATTCTACACTAAAAGCAGATAAAACAGCAAAAACGAGAGCCCCCAATACCGGATTAATCCCTAAAAAATAGGCAATCCCTACTCCGCCGAAGGAAGCATGAGTTATTCCTCCGCTAACAAAAACCATCCTCCTGGAAACTATATATGTCCCTGTAATTCCACAGCTTATTGAAGCTAATAAAGAAGCAAGCACAGCATTCAGGAAAAAAGTGTATCCAAATATATCTATCAACGCAGTCATTTTACTTATGTTTATGTTCATGGAGAACACGGTGAGGAATTTTACCGTGAGTAATAATATCAACAGGACAGTTGTATATATTGAGCTGTTCTGCGGTTATTACATTTGAATCGTGATAAGTTAAATGAGTATTAACGCAGGCAATAGTTTTAACATATGCGGATATTATTCCCAGGTCATGGGAAACAAGTAAAATAGCCATCTCATTATTTAATTCCAGGAGTAATTCATATAGTTCATTTTCAAAACGATTGTCCACATAGGTTCCCGGCTCATCAAGAACAAGTAAAATTGGGGAAGAAATAATAGCCCTGGCAAGAAACACACGCTGTAATTCACCTCCGGATAGTTCACCTATTGAAGCATTTCGTTTCTCTGTCATCCCCAGTTTGTCAATTAATGCATCGGCCTTCCATTTATCATTGCCCGAATACCTGTAAAAAATCTTATTTGCAGGTATTAACCCGGATAAAACAACATCTCTGACTGAGACAGGAAATTTTTTATCTGTTTCATTAAACTGGGGCAAATATCCTATGTTCGCATTTCTTCCGGACGACCTGCCCTTGAAATGATATACCAGGCTTCCTTTAAATGGCTTAATTAATCCCAGTATTAATTTTAACAGGGTGGTTTTACCTCCTCCGTTCGGCCCAATAATTCCAATAAAATCCTTGTCGCAAATAGTTAAATTAATGTTACGCAAAACACAAATATCCCCGTATCCTGTATCTACATCCCTTATTTCAATAAGTTTTTCCATAAGCTAATCTCCTAATAACCTGTGTAATGTATAGCCAACCGAGAGTATCTCCTCATACCAGTTCTCTGCCAGAGGATCAACCTGAATGATTTCACCATTTATTTCTCCGGCAATTGATTTTGCATTATCAATGTTAAATTCCTTTTGTATCAGTATAGCTTTGATATTTTTTTTTCTGGCTTTATCTATGACCATTTTAATATACGCAGGTGGAGGTGATTTACCTTCATATTCAATTGATATCTGTTCAAGATTATAATCTCTGGCCAGATACCCAAATGCAGGGTGAAAAATCAGGAAAGACCTGTTCTCTGTTTCAGCAAACAGTGCAGTAAGGATACTGTCAGCACTAAATATCTCTGCTTTCAGCATATTGTACCCCTCAAGATACTTATCATAATGATCTGGGTCAGCTTCAGACAGAGTTTTAAAAATATTTGAGGCCATTATACTGACAGTTTTAGGGGAAACCCAGATATGCGGGTCTGTCCCGTGATGAACATGATCATCATGTCGGTGCTCTGTATCAATAAGGTCAATTCCCCGGGAGAGATCACTGATAATGAGTTCTCTGTTGAGTTTTTGTATTCTTTCCCTCCATGAATTCTCAAAGCTGAGGTGCCCTGTAATAAAGTAAAAACGTGAATCTGCAAGCATCCTCATCTGACGTGGAGACAATTCATAGGTTTCAGGAGATGCCCCCGGGGGAACCAGAATATTTACTGTAAATCTGTTTCCTGCAATCTTTTCCACAAAATATTTCTGAGGCGGAATACTTACTGAAATGATATTCTCCTGCTTTTTTCCCTGATTACAGGAAACCATCAAATATATAATAATTAACCCGTTTATTTTCAATAGATTACTCATCTTCAGAATTTTTTGATATAATGTCTCCCCTTTGTGTTACTTTGTGCAATCCTTGGTGCCCTTTGTGGTAAATATTTTATCATCTTAAGACCACGAAGTACACATGAAAGTAGTACTAAGGAGATAATTTCCTGATAACTTTCATTTTAAAATTTCTCCTGACCCACTTAAAAAACTGTACCCGTCTGGTTTTAAAATCCATATTCCCAGGTAGCGGTACAGGATCATATCCGTGTCCGCCGAAGGGATGACAGCGCAGAATTCGTCTTACTGATAAATACAGTCCCATGAAAACTCCCCTTGTTCTTAATGCCTGAATTGCATATTCGGAGCATGTAGGTTCAAACCTGCATGAACCGGGCAGAAACGGTGAAATGAGATATTGATATAACCTTACCGGAACAATCAATAAATAAACAAAAAAACCGCGTAGCTTTCTATAAACGGATGTTAAAAACTGAGTTACCATTCAATAGTTATAATCATCTGCAAATATAGTTATAATACCTGCCTAATTTAGAATTTTTCTAAATCGTTTTTTAAAAACTTATCTCCATATTTGCAGGTTCAAAATAAAAAAGTTAGTATGAAAGATTCAGTTGCGATTTTATGTGCTGGCGGGCCCGCGCCGGGAATTAATACAGTTATAAGTTCTGTAACAAAAATTTTCCTCCAGAACGGTTACCAGGTTTTAGGATTAAACGGAGGGTACAAGTCTCTTTTTTCTGATGAACCCTCATTTGATTACCTGGATTTTGAGTATGCCGATCAGATATATAGCAGAGGAGGCTCATCTCTAAAGATGAGCAGATATAAACCCAAAGATGAAGAATTTAAGGTTGATTTTTTTAGAAAAAACAATGTAAAGCTTCTGGTTACAGTCGGTGGAGATGATACTGCCTCAACAGCTAACAGATTAACCAAGTTCCTGGTGGAAAGACAAGTACCTGTTACAAGTATCCATGTTCCAAAAACTATCGATAACGACCTGCCTCTCCCTGAGGGTACACCAACATTTGGGTATCACTCTGCAAAAGAAGAAGGCGTAAGAATTGCGCGAACCTTATATGAAGATGCAAGGACTTCGGGAACATGGTTTGTATTATCTGCGATGGGCAGAGAAGCCGGACACCTTGCTTTTGGTATTGGAACAGCATGTCATTTTCCCATGATCATTATCCCTGAAATTTTTAATAAGACAAAGGTTACTTTCGAAAAAATCACCAACCTTGTTATTTCTTCAATGGTAAAAAGAAGGCTGCTTGGTATAGATTACGGAGTTGCCATTATTTCAGAGGGTGTTTTCCATTTTATGTCGGACGAAGAGATCATTGCCACCGGTATAAACTTTACCTATGATGAACACGGTCATCCTGAACTTGGCAATGTAAGCAAATCGCATATCTTTAACATGCTCACTCAGCATAAACTGAAAACCCTGCGGATAAATATAAAAAGCCGTCCGAACGAAATGGGATATGAACTGCGTTGCTGCAGACCTATTGCTTACGATTTAAATTATGCTACCCGACTGGGACTTGGTGTTTATAAGATGTATAAGGAAGGAAAAACCGGCTGTATGGTCACCGTTAGTCGTACCGGAGATATTATACCCTTGTTCCTCAAGGATGTGGAAGATGAAAACGGGAAAATAAAACCCAGACTTGTAAACCCGGAAACTGAAAAGGTACAGCTCATCTACCGGAATAACCTCCATTTCCTTACAAAAGCAGACTACCGCGGTGCTAAAAAATATGTAAAAGACCCTGAAGAATTTGACTTTTACAAAATCCTTAACTGGGAAGAATAATCAGGGTATTATCAGATAACAAATAATTCCGGTCATGTAGGAGGAAAGTTACAGTTTAAATTAATATTTCCTGTCTATTGAATTTCTGCAATAATTACATTAATTTTATCTGAAATTACTTAATGTAAATTATTCTCCTATGGCAGAAATAAAAAGGAAAAGAAACACTATCGCCATTCTTACCGGTGGCGGGGATGTTCCAGGTCTTAATCCGGCAATACGTGCAATTACAATCCGCGCCCTGAGGGAAGGATATCAGGTTATCGGATTGAGAAGAGGCTGGGCCGGGATAACTGAGATCCGGAGAGATAAAAACGCTGACAATAGCGATAAATTTATGGTTCTTACCGAAGAGATTGTGAATAAAGCAGGCCGTACCGGCGGAACTTTTTTACACACCTCGAGAACACGCCCCAGCCACATCCCTAAGGATTATGTTCCGGAACACCTGAAAGATAAATATACTAAGGAGGTTAATGATCTGACACCCGAAATCCTTAAAAATCTGGATTTCCTGGGGATAGATTTTCTTATTCCCATTGGAGGAGATGATACGCTGTCCTATGGCGTCAGGCTATACCAGGAAGGGGTTAAAGTTATTGCAATTCCAAAGACCATGGATAACGACGTGCCGGGGACTGATTACTGTATAGGATTCAGCACATGCGTAACCAGAACTATAAGCATGACCAACACCCTCAGAACTTCTGCAGGTTCTCATGAGAGAATTCTCGTTCTTGAAGTTTTTGGAAGATATGCGGGATTTACAGCCATGCTCCCCACAATGGCAGGGGCAGCAAACCGCTGCGTGATCCCTGAATATAAATTTGATATAGAAAAACTAACTCAACTGCTCGTCGAAGACAGGGAAAGAAATCCAAGTAAATATAGCGTGGTTATTGTTTCTGAAGGAGCAACCTTTGAGGGTATGGAGGAAATGATCTTCAGAAACAGAGAGAAAGACATGTACGGTCATGCAAAGCTGGGAGGTATCGGTGAAGCTGTGAGTGAAAATATTAAAAACCACTCAGCAAACTATAATAAAGGGATAAAGATTAATGTCATTAATCAGCAACTCGGCTATCTTGTAAGGGGAGGTGACCCGGATGCCATCGACTCAATTGTGCCTATGGCTTACGGAAACCTTGCTCTGGATCTTATTCTTAAGGGAATACACGGCAGACTGGTCGTTCTTAGAAATGGCAGGTATGATAATGCACCTCTCGATGTAGTCACTACCTCTAAAAAACTGGTTGACGTCAGGAAACATTATAATACAGACCGGTTAAGGCCTTATTATAAAAGTTTCGAGTTTCAACCGCTGTTTATTATGACAGGCAGTTCCTGATACCTACTTTTTTACATATACCCATGCTGTAGGAATAATGCTATTCCTGGCTTGAGTATACCCCTCAATGGCATCTTTCAAATTGGTATAGGTCCCGGAAGTAACGAGAGTAAACCGGTTAGGCCCGTCAACAATAGCCCCCTCATATCCCTTTGATTTAATATCACGGGCATGTCTCTCAGCATTGGCAGGATTCTTAAAACTCCCGACGACAACAAAATAACCCTTTACATGTTTTTGAAGTTCAGTACTTTTCTTTAAAGCTTCTATCTCTTTCTCATATTGCTCCCTCAACATATTCAACTCCTGAAGATGCATAACAGAGTCTTCCTTTATCCTTTTCTTTAGAGCTTCATTATTTACTGTCAGCTCCTCTACTTTTTTATTACTTCCAAACCAATCGCTGCAGGAGGTTAACCCGGTGAAAATAAAAATTGCCAGAAGAATTGCTAATTGTTTCATGCGTACAAATATTAATTATGTTATTAAATCAATTAGTATAAAACAAATATATAAATGAATTACCAATATTTCAGCAATTTACGTATTATTTATTTCCATATACAAATCTTTATATGAAAAAAATTAACAAAATTTACTTTTTTGAATAATTTTACCCATACCAACTAATTTTTATGTTCAGACCTGAACTTATAGAAGCCATTAAAGATTATCGCTATCTGCTCGATAAAAACTATCCACCCGCTTCCACAATTAAACTCGTGGGAGATAAATATGCACTTGGCGGAAGTGAAAGAAGCATTCTATACAGGGGAGTTTCCTCATCCAAATCTGCATATGAAAGATCTGAAAAGAAAATCCACTCTCTATGCTCAGGTCATGTTTATATTGATGCCTACAATATTCTCTTTACACTGGCAAATTATCTCCTCGGCAGACCTGTTTTTATCTCGGATGACGGATTCCTCAGAGATACCGGGGAATTTCACGGAAGATTCTCAAATACAAGAATACTGGATCATACTTTTTCTCTCCTTACATCATTTATGCTTGAAAACAATACTAATGAATTTATTTTATACCTGGACAGACCTGTATCAAACAGCGGTAAACTTTCTCTGAGATTTAATAATTTTTTCCTGGAAAATAAAATAAAGGGAAATAGCTCTACTGTTTTTTCCCCAGATCATCAGTTAATTGAAAAAGATTGCGGTATTATTTGCACCTCCGATTCTGTTATTATATTGGATTGTAAAGTAAAAGTATATGATCTGTCCGAAAAAATACTAATACAAAATTTTCATCCCTTATTTGATTCAGTGCATTCAGTGTTTTATCCGGCTTAAACCAGGTCGCAGGCATCAGCCGGCATCCAGTGCTTATCCTTCCCTTCCCACTTGATGTTACATCCGATCGGATTTGTTTTTTCAATACTTATTTTCCTTCCTGATGTAAGTTCGTCAAGAACCCTTTCAAGATCATTTACGGATATCCCCGATGCATTTCTCGGACTGTCAACTCCCCTTCCGGTATAAACCAGTTCACGTTTATCATTAAAAACATAAAAGTGAGGAGTTCTTAAGGCACCATATTCTTTAGCAACTTCCTGCGACTCATCATACAAATAAATCCATGGAAATTTATGCTCTTTCATCCTTTTCACCATATGCTCAAAACTATCCTCCTCATATGTGTTCCTGCTGTTTGAATTAATTGCTACAAACTTTACCCCTTTGGGAGAATATTTCAAAACCGTCTGCCTGGTTACTTCATCAGAACCAATAACATAGGGACAATGATTACAGGTAAAAAAAATTACAAGAAATTTATCCTTAAAATCATTAAGGCTATAAACATTCCCGTCAGTCGCCGGAAGTGAAAAAAACGGAGCTTGTGAACCTGTTTCTAATGTAAAAGCCATCTTAATTGATTTTTTGTTAATATTTATATAACGAACTATTGTAAATATAACAACCTGTGATAAATTAAGTTCATCGCATCCCCTTACCATATTGCAAATCGCAAATGATGGGATAATGGTCTGATAACACGGCCTCTATACGCTCAAAATAAAAAGTTCTAAATTGCGGACTGTGAAAAATGTAATCAATCCTGAAGGCAGGGAAAACTCCCAGATAAGTATTGCCTGTACCTCCCCCGAAACTTACAAATGAATCCTTCAACCCTGCTCTCATCTTTCTGTATGTATATGAAACAGGAGTGTCATTGAAGTCCCCGCATACTATAACCGGATATCTGCTTTTTTTAATATGAGAGGAAAGGGAATCAACCTGCACAGATCTTTTAATAAATGCGTGCTTTAACCGACGGGTGATGTCTTTTAACTCCTCGAGTTGCTTTTCATCATAACGCAACCGAAGGCTGTCAACAAAATCGTAATTTCTTTGGATAAGATTTATTGACTGAAGGTGATTATTATATATCCGGAAAGTATCACTGTTCATGGCAATATCAGTAAATATTGCCATATTGGCCGAATTTAAAAAATGAAAAGACCCTTTCCCTACTACCGGATAACGGCTGAAAATAGCCATTCCATACCCTGTCCTTGTCTCTGAAATAATAGAATAATTAATATGGTGATAAGGTGTTTCCTTTAACACACTTTTTAGACGATCAGAAAACTGTTTATCTATATTTTCCGCATAGTATTCCTGAAGACAAATAATATCAGGTTTTTCGCTCAGGATAAGATTCAATATGTTGTTTTTCACTTCCAGATCATCAATCCATTCCTGCATATTAAACGCTCTTATATTATAAGAAATGATACGAAGCTTCGTTTTGTCTTCAATAGCCTGTTCCATCCTGTTGCCGGAAAACAGATTATGAAACGGAAAATAATCTGTAAGATGATTCCATCCTGCCAGTATTACAATTACGGATATAAATATTGCCCTCCTTAGACTTAACAGCCATATAATGAAAAAGATAATATTAACTGCAAGAAAATATGGATAAAATAAGCCGAAAAAGGCAAACTGCCATATTTTTGCCGGGGGAATAAAGGTAGAAAGATACGACAGTAACAATAATGCCGCAAACAGGATATTTACAGATAGTAGTGTTATGTAAATTGTCTTTCTCATAGCTCTCTCTTATTCTTCACCGAATGTCATTTCTCTCGTCCCTCGTAACTTGGCATCCGTCACTCGTCCCTTTTATTTTTCTTCGCTTGCTGAGCCTGCCGAAGCACCCGACTTGAACAATGTCGCTTTCTCTTCAGCCGTCAGGCTGTTGTAACCTTTACCGGAAATCTTATCCAGGATACGGTCTATCTCCTTCTGCTTTTCCACAACTTTTGTATTATACTCCAGATCCGTTACAGGTCTCCTGTGGGTAACTTTCATCTTCTTTTTCCGGGGGCGAAACCAGTACAAGACAGTGTTCATAAGTTTCTCAAACCAAAGGGTAATATTCTCCCCTTTTCTGTAATTAACAGCAAAATAATATCCAAGTAAGGCTCCTCCGATATGGGCTATTTTTCCGCCAGTGTTTACAGAAAAATCAACAATGGAAGAAAGTATAAATCCTGCGAGGGCTACCCAGATTATTTTTACCGGACCGATAAAAACAATATAAATAGTATGATGTGGGGCATAGGCAGCTATTGCAACAACCACTGCCATTACCGCTGCTGATGCCCCCAGTGCCATGGATGCTGAAATGTCTTCACTCAGCACCGGGAAAATGTTATATGCTGCAATGAAAAAGGCTGCACCGCACAACCCTCCAAGGAGATAAACGCTCAACAGACTCTTCTCTCCTATATATTGAAGAAATATTTTCCCAAACCAGTATAACCATAAAATATTAAAGAGTAAATGAAAAAAATCCTTGTGCAAAAACATGTAACTGAGGACTGTCCATGGTTTCACTGCCAAAGATGATAAGGCTGCCGGTACTGCAATTAATTGCAGCACATTGTATGTTAAACCCGATTTATTTAATAAGAAGAGAATTAAAATAACAATATGAAGTGCAAGAAAAACCCCAACATTAATGTATATCAACCGTGTAAGATTAGTCCCTTCCTTAAAGGAATCCTTTATTTCTTCAATAATATTCATTGATCCTGTATTCTAAAAGAATGTATTCCTTTTCTTCTGCCAATATTTTATGAGGATAAATCCAAACAGCATTCCGCCGATATGGGCAAAATGAGCAATATTACTACCTTGCTGGGTAAACCCCAGGTACAGTTCCAAAATTCCGTACCCAATAACAAAATACTTTGCCTTAATGGGAATGGGAGGAAAAAGTAAGATCAGCTGGGTATTGGGAAATAACATACCAAAGGCAAGCAGCACGCCAAAAACAGCACCAGAAGCACCAACAGTCGGAATACTCATTCCAATGGCCAGCTTCCTGGCGGCAGGATCGCCTGTATTGTACAATCTGTCAACAACCTCTTTTGTAAAATGATCTATCTGGTATGCTTCACTTACCTGCCTGAGGAGTGATGCATATTCAATGTGATAAACCAGCATGTGAAGAAAAGCGGCACCGAGACCGGTTATGAAATAATATATTAAAAACCTGCGGCCCCCCCATACCTGTTCGAGAACCTTTCCAAACATCCATAATGCAAACATATTAAAGAAAATATGCCCGGGAGATCCATGCATAAACATATGTGTGATTATCTGAAAAGGTTGAAATAACGGAGATGGGAAATAATACAAACCCAGAGCATGGTTAAGATTCACCTGAAAAACTGAATTAACAGCTAACATCCCCAGGAACATCAAAACATTGATGATGATCAGATTCTTCACAACCGCAGGTGTTCCCCCTGTTCTACCGAAATAAACTCTGCTCATGATATATTTAATAGTTTTTCAATTTCTTCAATATTTAATATCCTTAAAACCGGTTTCCCCGATGGAGAATAATTTGGATTGCTGCAACCAAATAATTGATCTACAAGTTCACGCATTTCTTCCTGCTCAAGAACCTTGCCATAACTCCTTGAAGAAGCTTTCGATATTGATAATGCCAGTTTCTCAAATAGTGTTAATGACACATCGGCACTGTAGTTCTTATAACTTTCCAGTATCTCCTCTATCAATGCCTTTAATCCTGAATTTTTGACAGTGGAAGGAATCCCGTAAATAATTATGCAATTGTTCCCTGCATCTCTGATATCAAAACCAGCATGCTGCAGAGAATCCGATATTTCATTATATGTAACATAATCTTCGGCATTAAGTTCAACGGTCTCCGGAAACAGTGTTTGCTGGGCTACTCCCTGGAAAGGCCCATCCCGGTTTATTAATCTCTCAAATACAACCCTCTCGTATGCACGTTTCTGATCAATTAACATTAATCCGGATTTGACCGGGGCAATAATAAACATACTCTTTAACTGTAAAAGCCTTATGGTTTCAACAGCAATATTAGAAGCCTGTCCCTCATTCCCTGAGGATAACCCGTCACCGGCAAATAATACCTCCCAGTTTTTCAAGCTCTCCTGTCGCCCTGATCTGAAGACACCATCTCCTTTCCTTCTATCATCATCTTCTTTAAAGGGATTATAATCCGGGTTAATATGTGTAGTTAATGACGGAACCTCAGTATTGCCTGATAACACAGGTATCCTGATACGATTATCCATCTCAAAATCAAGCGAAGGGGTAAGATTAAATTTACCTATCGACTCTTTAACCACAGCATGAAGTATCTGCCAGATAGCCTTCTCATCTTCAAATTTTATCTCTGTTTTGGTAGGATGAATATTAATGTCAATGTTCCGTGGATCAGATTCAAGATAGATAAAATAGGAAGGTAAATATTCAGGGGGTAAAATCATTTCATACGCTTTAATAACTGCTTTATGATAGTAATTGTGCCTGATAAACCTTTTATTCACAAAGAAAAACTGTTCCCCGAAAGTCTTCCTGGCAAATTCCGGCTTGCCGATAAATCCGGTAATTTTTATAATACTCGTATCGGCATTAACCGGAACAAGACTTTGAACAAGATGTTTCCCGAAAACCTGTACAATACGCTGCTTAAGGTTGTTTACAGTAAGGTTATATATCTGGGAATTATTATGCAATAAAGAAAATTCTATTTCAGGGTGTGCAAGTGCGATGTGATTGAATTCACTTATAATATTTTTTAGTTCAACTGAATCACTTTTAAGAAACTTTCTTCTCGCCGGAATGTTGTAAAAAAGATTCTTAACCTGGAAATTACTTCCTGCCTCGCAGGATACGGGTTCATTATATTCTGTCTTTGATGCATTTATTCTTATATGCGTGCCAAGCTCATCTTCCAGACGTCTTGTTCTCAGGCTTACTTCAGCAATTGCCGCAATAGAAGCAAGAGCTTCTCCCCGAAAGCCTTTTGTTTTAATGGCAAAAAGATCATTCGCATCCCTGATCTTGGAAGTGGAATGCCTCTCCCAGCATAACCGGGCATCTGTTTCCGACATACCACAACCATTATCCATTACCTGTATCAGTGTTCTTCCTGCATCTTTAACATTCACTGTAATTCTTCCGGCACCGGCATCCACAGCATTCTCCATCAGTTCCTTTATCACCGAAGCCGGTCGCTGAATGACCTCACCGGCAGCTATCTGGTTCGCTACTGAATCTGGCAATAATCTGATAATGTCAGCCATCTATCTGAATAAAATCAAGTAAGCAATAAAAAACAAAACCATCATTATAATGATAAGCCGTAAATTTGATCGTTTCCGGACTGCCTGTTCCTTCCTGAAATATTCACGCATTGCCCCTTTGGAAATTATGGGTGAATATCCTTCAGCTCCTGTAATACCTGCCTCCTTCCCCATCCTCTTCCTCCTCTGCTCTCTTGCTTCCTTTAACGGATCATAGTAACGCGGCTGATAATTAAACTGTTTATTCTTCGGAAGTTTAAAAAATCTTGGAATACCCATTTAGTTTACTTTTTGAACTCACAAAGTTAGGATATTTTTATAAATTCGTCACAGGATAAAATCCCGGTCGCATAATAACTATGAATCAGGTAAAACAGCAATATAAAGATATTCTTGAAAACAATCTTTCCCGCATGGCAACTGATATGATCATTGATGATGCAGGAGATGATCCGGAGAAATTCGGTATCCTTGCTGATTTTATATTAACCGGAGAAGAACCATTGCCCTCACGTGCTGCATGGGTAATTGAAGGAATCGACACCAAATACCCAAATCTGATAACACCCTATCTAGCTCCACTTATTAAAAAATTACCCCACTTTATCCATCCCGGAACAATCAGGAATATCCTGAAAATCTTTTCACGAAGAAATATCCCTGAAAAATTTCATGGAAGACTCCTTAATCAGTGTTTTGAATGGCTCCAGGATCGTAAAATGCCAGTAGCTATACAGGTACATTCCATGCAAATTATTGACAACCTTGCCGGCAGTTATCCTGAAATCATGCAGGAACTACGAGAGGTGTTGGAAAGCCTGATGAATTCATCACCTCCCGGATTCATATCAAGGGCAAAAAAAATTATTAAAAATAATCGCCCCCCTAATTAAAATTTTTAGGATAATATGCATTTCTCATCTTATTTCCATGTAATTTTGATAAAAATTAATTCAATGCTTTCCCGACAAATCAAATTATTCATCGTATGAAACCCCCATGCACTATCGTACACAAAAAGGACATGAACAAAATATGAGGGTTCTCCCGAAGTTTCGGGACAGGCTATGCCCATTTGCACATTCGGAAATAGAACTTATTGATTTTTAATAACATAATTAATATTTGTACGCATGAAACCCCCATGAGGATTGATTAATGGATTTAAAGGTTTTCCACACAAAAGGACATGAAAAAAGCAAAAGGGTTCCATGCCCATTTGCACATTCGGAAATAGAACTTATTGATTTTTAATAACATAATTAATATTTGTACGCATGAAACCCTTTTTATATTTTGTTTCAGTTTTTGCCCTCCTTACAATTCAAGTTAAAAGTAATGCCCAGGGTATTGAAAAATATGTTAAATCAAAAGCACAGGTGGTGACCAAAAGAGCTTTTGACAGAGCTGATAAGAAAATAGACACCATGCTTATAGAGTCTGTTGACAAACAGATGGATAAGCAGCTAAATAAGCCGGCAGACGAGGAGGAGCAGGAAAACACGGGTACTCCTTCTTCAACACAATCAGGACAGGGAACTCATTCAAATAGTTCTTCATCCGTTGAATCAGCAGCCGGTAATGCTTTTCTTAAAAAGCTGGGGATGAGTAATGCGCCTGTTAATATTCAGGAAGCCTACAACTTCAATGGCTATCTGCTTATGGAAATAGAAGGATGGAATACTGAAGGCGAAAAAGATAACCAAACTTTATATAAAACCTATTATTCGGAAGATGCCAAAAGTTTCGCAATGGAATTCACTGAACCAGGCAAAGGGCTATCCCTGATTATTTTCGATAATATTAATCACTTTATGATTATCCTTTCAGATGACGGAAAAGAAAAATCCGGTATGGTTATGCCGGTAAATACCAGTGAAAATGAACCCGAAATAAACGAAGAAGATCACACCATGACCACAGATGTAAATACATCCGACACAGATGAAACAGATATTGACTGGCTTAATACATATTATAAGAAAACCGGTAACAAAAAAAATATTTCCGGTTATCAGTGCGAAGAATATACATTTGAAAATGAAGAAGAATCAGTGAGTTTTTGGATTACACAGGATATGCCTTCTGATCTTTATTCGAAGATTTTCGGTTTGAACACCTTTGCAAACCTTGCCTACACAGGTGTTCACAAGGGTTTCACCATGGAATGGGACTACAGGAAAAAAGAAACAGCCGAACGTTCAAAAATGGTAGTCAAAGAAGTTGATAAAAACAAATCTTCAACAATTTCTACAAAGGGATATAATCTTATTAGCCTGGGGAATTATCAGCCTTAAAAACAGGTAGTTTGGTGCGATTTTTGATGTATTTATGAATAGAGGATCCCTCCCGGATTTTCAACTATTTCATGTGCCACTTAAATCAAACTGCCATGGTACCAAAAAAATCAAAAACCGCCAATAATTTTATTAATTTTGAAATTCTTTAATAATTTCATTACTTTTGAATCGCTAAACAGTGTTATAAAATGGAACTTAAAAAATCAACAAAAGCGGATCTGGAGAGGAATAAAGGCATATTCCTCCAGATAGGTCTCGTCCTGGTGCTGTCTTTGATCCTAATAGCTTTTGAATGGACATCAAGGCCCGCTAAAGACGACTCAGATAAGCTTATATCCGAAACGTCATATGAAGTGGAAGAAATGCAAATCACCAGGAGGGAAGAGCAACCACCCGAACCTCCTCCACAGCAACGTGTTGCAGAAATTCTTAATATCGTTGAGGATGACGTGGAACTTACAGATGATTTTGATTTTGATGTGGAAGCCGACTCCCGGACTGAATTTCGTTTCCATGGCTTTGTGGATGACGAAGAAGAATTCGGGGAGGAAGAAGTTTTCTATATAGTTGAAAATATGCCTACTTTCAATGGCGGCGATCCTGCTACTGAGTTCAGAAAATATATCCAGCAGAATTTACGGTACCCCGAAATTGCTGCTGAAAACGGAATTAGCGGCAGGGTAATAGTGCAATTTGCTGTTAACAGCGTTGGCAAAGTTGTTGATGCCGTTGTCGTTATGGGTGTTGACCCATCCCTCGACCGTGAAGCCCTCAGGGTTGTAATGTCATCCCCTCCATGGACCCCCGGAAAACAAAGAGGAAAAGCTGTTAAGGTGCTCTTTACCTTCCCTATTAATTTCGTATTACAATAAAATTCCTGCAATTACCAAGCATAGGCTGTCTCATAAGTGTTTTCACTTTTGAGACAGCTTCTTTTTTAATATTATACCTGTATAAAGATAATAAAGGCTCGTTTCGTTTTTATAACATGCTGACAATAAGCAATTCCGATAATGTTCTTTATCTTTAAAATTAACAAATCTCGCCTTTGCACATTTGGGTTTTTTTTAATTTGTCGAACTTTTACGATAAAATAAATTAATTTTATATCCTTCTAATTAACATCTTCTAATGACAAAATCCCGGGATCATATTTCCCTCTTCACTGATTTTACGACTGTTTCAACTGCCGAATGGATCAAAAAAGCAGAAGAAGACCTTAAAGGTGTCCCGATTGAGAAATTAACCTGGCACGTTGCTGACGGAATTAAGCTGAAACCTTTCTACCGGGAGGAAGACCTTAAAGACCTGGACTACCTTGATTCGGAGCCTGGTTGTTTCCCGTTCGTGCGTACAGGCAAAAAAGGACTGAATGAATGGAACATACAACAGGATATTACTGTTACAGACATAAAAACAGCAAATGCTTCTGCCCTGCATGCATTAAAAAATGGAGCTGATTCCCTTCTTTTTGAATTTAAAAGTACTGCACATATCTCAGAATATGATTTAAAGAACCTGCTCCATAAAATTGATATTGCACACGTTAAGCTTAACTTCTATGCACCCGGCAACGAAGAACTAATTATCAGCCTGCTTTCTGAAGAACAGAGTTACCTCCCTGACGGAAATAATAAAATTCAGGGCTCACTGTACTTTGACCCTCTGGGGCAACTTGCAGCTACCGGTAGTTTCTTTATGAATGAAGAAGATGATTTTACAAAATGTTCACGTTTAATCGGACTGTATTCGTCTCAGCTTCCGGATTTCAGATTAGTTGCCATAAACGGTACTGTTTTTCACAACTCAGGCGGAACAGCCATACAGGAACTTGCATTCAGCCTGGCCTCCGCATCTGAATACCTGGAGCGCCTTAGCAATAAAGGAATTTTGGTTGATATGATCGCTAAGAGCTTCCTGCTCAACCTGGCGGCTGGTCCTCAGTATTTTATCGAAATAGCGAAATTCCGGGCTGCACGTCTCTTATTTTCCTGCCTGCTGGAAACATGGGGATTAAAAACCCCCGGTTACGCTGATATTTACATTCATGCCACTACTTCCGAATGGAATCAGACGATCTTCGATCCGTACATGAATATGCTCAGAGGCACAACTGAAGGAATGGCTGCCATAGCAGGAGGAGCAAATTCCCTTACCGTTCTTCCTTTCGGCAGATCATTCAGAAAATCTACTGATTTCGGAGAAAGAATTGCCAGAAATACGCAGATCATTCTGAAAGAAGAAGCATACTTTGATAAAGTCATCGATCCGTCTGCAGGAGCTTACTATATCGAAAAAATAACTGACTCTCTCGCTGAATCATCATGGAATCTTTTCCTGGAAACCGAAAAGAGAGGCGGATTCTCAGCCTCCCTGAAATCAGGGTTTATTCAACATATGTTGAAAGAAACAGCCTCCAGACGTGATATGGATCTGGCTACCAGGAAAGAGATCCTCGTCGGCACAAATCAATATCCTGATCCTGAAGAAAAACCAAATTTCGACTGTGAAGTTATGGTTGCCTTTCCCGAAATAAATGTACCTGAGAATTGTGTTGCAGAGCCTCTTGCACCTTACAGGGGAGCCAGAGCGTTTGAAAACCTGAGAATACGAACCGGAAATCACCGGCCGGAAAAACCAAAAGTGTTTTTGCTTAGCTATGGAAATCCAAAATGGTCTACTGCAAGAGCTGCCTTCTCTTCAAATTTTTTTGGCTGTGCAGGATATGAAATTATCCGGTCTCATTCATATAATTCCATCACTGAAGGCACTCAGGCAGCATTAAAAGCCGGAGCATCCATTATTGTGCTCTGCAGTTCCGACGATCAGTACCCCGATGTCGCACCTGAAATAAAAAATATAGCCGGCGATAAAGCATTGATTGTCATTGCAGGATTTCCAAAAGATAGTATAGAATTTTTAAAGTCTTCCGGTGTGGAGCACTTTATTCATATGAACTCAGATGCCATACAGGAATTGGAGAAATTTCATAAGCTATTGGGTGTTAAGTAAAACAAATGTATATAATGAAACCGGATTATTCAAAAACGGATATCAGAAAAAAGAGGAGCCTTTCACCGGAAAAATTCACTGCCGGAAATGCTGAGATATGGAACACCCCGGAACAAATACCTGTGAAGTCTTTTTACACCGGCGATGATATTAAACATGCCGGACACCTGAATTTTGCTGCAGGCATTCCTCCTTTCCTGCGCGGACCTTACTCAACGATGTACCTTACCAGGCCATGGACCATTCGTCAATATGCCGGCTTCTCAACAGCGGAGGAATCAAATGCTTTTTACAGGAGAAACCTTGCTGCAGGTCAGAAAGGACTGTCAGTGGCATTCGATCTTGCCACCCACAGAGGATACGACTCCGATCATGAGAGAGTAATAGGAGATGTAGGGAAAGCTGGTGTGGCAATAGATTCTGTACTTGATATGAAGATCCTTTTCGACAGGATACCATTAGATCAGATGTCTGTTTCCATGACCATGAATGGAGCGGTACTTCCCATAATGGCTTTTTATATTGTTACTGCACTTGAACAGGGCGTTAAACCTGAACAACTCACGGGAACTATCCAGAACGACATCCTTAAGGAATTTATGGTAAGAAATACCTATATCTATCCCCCGGATATATCCATGAGAATTATTGCCGATATCTTTAAATATACCTCGAAGCTCATGCCCAGATTCAACAGCATCAGTATTTCCGGTTATCACATCCAGGAAGCAGGGGCAACCGCAGATATTGAGCTGGCTTATACTCTGGCGGACGGACTCGAATATATACGTACCGGAATAAACGCCGGGATAGATATTGACACATTCGCTCCCCGCCTGTCCTTTTTCTGGGCTATTGGAATGAATCATTTCATGGAGATAGCCAAGATGAGAGCAGCCAGACTGCTCTGGGCAAAGATCGTAAAACAGTTTAATCCCAAAGATCCTAAATCAATGGCATTACGTACACATTGCCAAACCTCAGGCTGGAGCCTTACAGAACAGGACCCTTTCAACAATGTTGCACGTACTTGCATTGAAGCCATGGCAGCTGCCCTCGGACACACCCAGTCGCTTCATACCAATGCTCTCGATGAAGCCATTGCTTTGCCTACCGATTTCTCCGCACGGATTGCACGGAATACCCAGATATACCTGCAGGAAGAAACTATGATCACCAAAGCGGTAGACCCCTGGGCAGGTTCGTACTATGTGGAATACCTTACACAGGAAATTGCCCGTAAAGCGTGGGGACATATTACTGAAATTGAAGAACTGGGAGGTATGGCCAAAGCTATAGGTACAGGCATCCCTAAAATGCGTATTGAAGAGGCTGCTGCAAAAAAACAGGCCAGGATCGATGCAAGAAAAGACACTATCGTGGGTATAAATAAATTCAGGCTGGAGAAAGAAGATCCCCTGGAAATTCTTGAGGTGGATAACTCCATCGTAAGGGAAACCCAGATCAGCCGGTTAAAAAAACTTCGCAAGGAACGAAATAATGACGAAGTGCAGCAGGCACTTAATAATATTTCAGATGCCGTTCTCAATGGAGGTGGCAACCTGCTTGAACTCTCTGTAATAGCCGCTCAGAAGCGGGCTACATTAGGTGAAATATCATTCGCAATAGAAAAAATAACAGGAAGGTATAAAGCTGTGATCAGATCAGTATCAGGTGTATACTCATCAGAATCTTCTGATGATGCCAATTTTATAAGGGCAAGGGAACTTGCAGAAAAATTTGCCGGCATGGAAGGCCGCCAGCCAAGAATTATGATCGCCAAAATGGGGCAGGACGGGCACGACAGAGGTGCAAAGGTAGTGGCAACAGGCTATGCCGATATCGGTTTTGATGTGGATATAGGACCTCTCTTTCAGACTCCCGCTGAAGCTGCACGCCAGGCCGTTGAAAATGATGTGCATGTGCTCGGTGTATCAAGCCTGGCAGGAGGACATAAAACACTTATCCCACAGGTAATATCCGAACTAAAAAAACTTGGCAGGGAAGATATCCTCGTAATAGCCGGAGGAGTAATACCGGCACAGGATTACGACTACCTTTATAAAGCAGGGGTGGTGGCAATATTCGGACCCGGAACATCCGTTTCCGTCGCTGCAAAGAAAATCCTTGAAGTGCTTATCAACAGCATTCAGGAATAATTCGTATATTAGGACACCTCTAAAAACTTCAACTTCAGCGAAAATGAAACATGACACTTCATCACAAGGATTCGGTCTGGCAGTTTTTAGTCTCCTTCTGCTGGCCGGTGCATACATTCTCATGTTCTATAAAGCCAATACCATATTTGCTGCCCTTATCAGCCTCCTGGCTGCTATCATAGGAACTTCAGCATACCTGGAAGCAAAAAGGACAAACGGACCTAAAATGTTTACTATCGTCGTCCTTATTCTCGCTATCCTGGGTACCCTCTTCGTTCTTATACGCACCGGGTCATCTGTAGCTAAAAAAGCATCACCGGAATATATACAGGAGGAACCTTCCAGGGACACAAAAGATAAGGATGAAAAAATACTGGAACTGGAGAAAGAACTGGAAAAACTTGAACAGGAACCTGAGAAATAATATCCATTTTATTGCAATAGGGGGTAGTGTAATGCACAACCTCGCCATTGCACTTCACAAAAAAGGTTATCACGTTACCGGCTCTGACGACGAGATCTTCGAGCCTGCTAAAGGCCGCCTGAATCATTACGGTCTATTACCTCCATCTCCCGGTTGGTATCCTGAAAAAATAAAGCCTTCCCTCGACGCTGTCATCCTGGGAATGCATGCCCGTAAAGATAACCCGGAACTAATAAAGGCCGGAGAATTGGGCATAAGGATCTATTCATTCCCAGAATACCTTTATGAACAGACCAAAAATAAAAAGCGCATTGTGATCGCCGGAAGCCATGGTAAAACCACCATTACATCAATGATCATGCATACGTTAAAAAATAATGGTTTCTCATTCGACTATATGGTGGGATCAATAATTGAAGACTTCGATACCATGGTAGAATTACGTGACGAAAATACTCTTGCCGTGTTTGAAGGCGATGAATATCTTACATCACCAATAGATCCAAGACCCAAATTTCACCTGTACAAACCTCATATCGGATTAATTACCGGTATCGCATGGGATCATATGAATGTTTTTCCTTCTTTTGAAAACTATGTGGAACAATTCAGGATCTTTACCGGAATGATCTCTGAAGCAGTAGTCTTTTTTGAAGGAGATACAACTCTTGCTGAGATAGTTGAAAGTCATAAAAAAGATGTGGATGTGTATCCCTATACTGCTATCCCTGCCTCGGCTGAAGGAAATCAATCTGTGGTGACACATCTAAAAACAAGGATTCCACTTCAGGTCTTTGGCCATCACAATATGCAGAATCTTGCCGGGGCGATGAAAACCTGTAAACTTTTGGGGTTAAGTGAAGAGAACTTCCTGCAGGCTATGACCACATTCAGGGGGGCTGCAAAAAGACAGGAACACCTTGCCGGTAATGACCGGCATGATGTGTATCTTGACTTTGCTCATGCACCCTCAAAAGTAAAGGCTACGACAGAAGCGTTCCGCCATCAGTTCCCGGGTAAAAAACTTATTACCTGCCTTGAACTTCATACCTTCAGCAGCCTGAATGCTGCCTTCCTTCCACAATATAAGAACAGCCTTGAACTTGCTGATGCTGCGATGGTTTTTTATGATCCCGCGGTCATTGAACATAAAAAACTGAAAATGATCAGTCCTGAACAGGTAAAGGCCGCCTTTAACCGGAAAGACCTTATCGTACTCCGGGATCGGGAAATGGTGGAACCGGAGATCATGAAACTTAAGGAACCGGATTCTATACTCCTCATCATGACTTCAGGAAATTTCTCGGGACTCAGCCTTCCCGACCTGGCAAAACATTACATCACCTGACCCTTTGGGTGTAGTTCCCTTCGTCACCTTCGTCCCCTTTGTCCCCTTTGTCCCCTTCGTCCCCTTTGTCCCCTTTGTCCCCTTTGTCCCTTTTAAGACGCACGGCCGTGCGTCTCTACGTAACCACTTAATCACTTAATCACTTCCTCCATTTTCTCAATTTTTTTTTGCAGAAACAAAAACTAAAATTATCTTTGCAATCCCAAAGTAAAAAGCATTTTTGTACGGCCCGTTCGTCTAGGGGTTAGGACGTCAGGTTTTCATCCTGGTAACAGGGGTTCGATTCCCCTACGGGCTACAAAGAAAGTGAAAGATCCTGTAAATCATCTGATTTACAGGTTTTTTTATGACTGTACAATGATCATGGTGTAATTACAATCATTTTACCAATCTCACTAATAACCCATCTATCCATTATTGTTTCGCTTAACCAGGTAAGGTATTCTTTTCAAAGATTCAACGCAACCTTTTTCCTGTAATTTTCGTCTTGACTTTAGTATTAAATTATTGTACCTTTGATTTTTAACCACTTAAATCCACGCATATGAAACCCTCTGTCAGTATCCTGTCTCTGTTTATACTACTCTTGATTGCAGGGACTTTTCATGCATGCGAAAGTTTATTCCCGGACAATGCAGGGAAAGGATCTCTGGAAATTTCTATCAGCACACTTTCCTATGATGATTTCTTCAAATCAGCCCTAAATGATACGCTACCCGGCGATACTTCCGTGACTGACCCACCGGTTGTAACCTCCCATCATATCCTTATCACGGTGGTAAATGAAAACGGGACTGTAGTTCTTGAGGATGAACTGATCCCTATTTTTAATTTCGGAAGTGGATTTGTCAGTAACAAAATTGAGCTGAATACCGGAAGTTACAACCTGACGAAATTTATGGTTATTAACCCTGAAGGCAGGGTAGTCTTTGCTGCCCCAATGGAAGGTTCTCCAAAATCATATCTCGTTAACACATGCCTTCCCATTGGTTTTGTTATTTCTCCTGAAACAGTTACACGAGTTGTCCCGGAAGTACTGGCTGTGGTAAATGAATCCCCTGTAGACTTCGGTTATGCCGCATTCGGGTTCCAGGTGGTAAAACCTCTGCCTTTCTATATAATGGCAGTAATCAGCGATGACAGTACCAGAATGATGCCTCCCGGAATTCCTGCAGAAGCCTTACTTACAGTATATGCTCTTAATGGCTGGCAACATAGCTTTAAGCTGGAAGCTGCAGTAAATAAACTTGAGATCAGGGGTGGTTCTGAATATTATATTCTTGTCGGGGAAAAGGAAGGCTTTCCTCCGGTGAAATTACGGTTCACCGCACGTGAATTATTCGCCAGCTCCAAAGATAACCCGATAATTATACCTTTCAACAAAAACCAGGTTACTGTTCTTACCCTTAAACCCGGCCCTCGGGAAGGCAAAGATGCAATGATATCAAACCTCGATCCGGATAAAAATTTTGGCGATCATCCCTTTTTTGAAGCTACTTTCATGTCAGAACCCATCCTCACTGTGATGAGGTCAAACAGAAGCCTTATATGGTTTAACCTTAATGCTCTCCCTAAAAGTGCCCAAATACGCAGAGTAGCACTTACCCTGTTTTATGACAAACCCATTCCCTGGGATTATGACGGGGCAGAAAGTCCCATCAGCAGTATTAAACCCTGGTACGGAGCCGTACTTCAACAGATTGTGGAACCATGGGAAGAATATAAGGTCACCTGGAATAACCAGCCTAAAACAATTGAGGCTAACCAGGTATATATCACTCCTTTTAGCAGTAATCTGAATTATATTACTATCGATGTAACCCGCTTGTATGCACCAGTGGATATGATGAACATGACTGATATTCCGAATTACGGTATGCTTCTGAAACTATACCCGACAGAACAGTTCCCCGGCTTCAGGTTTGCTTCCAGCGATTTCCCTGAACCACGCCTTCATCCGGAATTAAAAATTTACTATACTCTGCCTTAGCTGCCTCAATAACCCAATCGATATTATTTCGTTGTTAAGGGGTTGTCTCATAAATGTTTTTAACCACGAAGGACTCTAAGTACGCACCAAGGACACAAAGTATATATCTTTGATATGCAATACTTTGTGTCCTTTGTGTTATCCTTAGTACCCTTTGTGGTTGAGCATATTTTAACTTATGAGACTGCCCCTGTACAACAGATTCTCATTCCATCATTTTTCCAGGCGTTGTCACCCCTGGCTATTTTATTGAAACCAAAAGGTTTTTCTTGCAAAGACGCACAGCCGTGCGTCTCTACAGTGCATTCCCCCTTCGATTAATCAATTACTCGATTCATCCCCCTTGTCCCCTTCGTCCCCTTCGTCCCTTCTTCGTCCCCTTTGTCCCTTCTCACATCTTATCTCCCATAATTATGATATACCCCGGATTAACCCCTACCCTTATTGTATCCGTCACTTCACCCGAAGGATGAAACCTGTAAACGATTCCCTGCTGGACAAAATCAACCGCATCACCCACATAAATTTCAGATGTTACCGGATCAACACCCAGACTGTAAAAAAATCTGCCGCCGGCAGGAATAAAGGATGTTTCCGGCAGGATTTCTGCATCTATACTCATCTTCCAGATGTCACCGTTAATATAATAAAGCATATCACGGCTTCCGTTTATACGTAGTTGTCGTGGCCAGATGGTAAAAGGGAAAATAAATGTTTCTTCTATTTCACGTGTTGCCATATCTATACGAACCAGCCCGGCCAGCCCATCCCAGAATGAACTTCCATAATAGCCCCCGTCACAAAGCACCCATAGTTTCCCGTTCCTGTCGGAAACCATATCTGAAGGCTGCTTCAAAACCTGAATGGAGTCAATAATTTTATCGGTATTGGTATTTATTACCAGTATCTGATCATCAAAATTATAGCAGTTGGTAAAAACAAGGCTGTCGTAAATGATCATCTGCTCGGTTGAATGGCGGTTATATTCCGTGGAATTACCGATGGTTGAGATTTCACCTGTAATTTTGAGTGTTTGCGGATTGAAAACAGTGATCTTTCTGGAATAGATATCGCTTATGTATGCTTTGTTCTCACTCACTATTTCGACAAATCTCGGGGAAATCAACCCGGTAATTTTGCCAACATATTCAAAGGCTTTTAATGAAGAATATTTCCCCATATTCATAACCATTATTTTTCCCGAGTTATTTACTACAGTATAAAGGAGTCCGTTGAACAACCTGGCCGATTGTGCCACATCTCCCAACGGCACACTGTTCTGACGATAGAAGACATCATTTTCCACCTTCCCGGAAGTAATATTGTAAAATGATAAGGATGTATTCCCATAATTAAAGTTTCCTTCATTTAAAATGATTACTCCTCTCTGCTCTTCTATTTCGCGGGCTTTCAGATTAGGTTTATTCCGTTCAATCCATAGTTCATCATTCATGCATGACGTCTGCATTACAACAAAAACTAAAAGCAATCCTGCGAGGTGCAGATATGAGCTTTTCATATCCCTGTTGTGTGCTATAGTGTATGGGATTCTCATTATAAACTTATTTTTAACATTAACGTATAGTTTCTGCCCGGCATTGGCCGCTGCAGCACACTCCTGTACTCTTCATTAAACAGGTTATTGATGTTCAGACTTATATCCGCCCTGCACCGGGAAATTATAAAGTTCTTACCCGCAGAAAGCTGATTCATGAAGTAAGGATATAAGTAATCCCTGGATGAATAATAGTCGTTGGAAGAATTAACAAACCTCTCACTGAAATAATTCCACAGCCAGGTCAGCGACCATCCCTTTCCTGAAACATCTGCCAGAATATTTGCCGAATGAAGAGGGATGAAAGGCAACTGTTTCCCCACAGACATATCTGCAGAACCTGTTGCACCTGACTGGTTCTTTGAACTGGAAAAAGCATAATCGGTCCTCACCCTGTAGGAAACGGAACCGGCAGTACCGCTTAACGCAACAGAACATTCCACGCCTGATATTTCTACTCTTTCAATATTCCGCGGCTCCCAGTACCCTTTAAAAGTGGGAAGCCATAAAATCCAGTCATTAACTCCGGTGTGATAAAAAATCATGCTGAAATTATACTGTACCTGAGGCAGGATGATTTTCCTTTTCAGTCCTATTTCCTTATTAATACCTGTTTCATTTTTTAACAGAGGATTTCCCCCGGGCTGGAAAAACAGATCATTTAATCCGGGGAATTTTACATTTCGTGCAATACCTCCCTGCAGATAAAACCTGTCATTATCCAGCAGATGATACTCTGCGCTGAGGTTATAAAGTACCGGTGACCATTCATTTCCCGACATTTCTTCTCCTATGCTGACTGCAGAACGTACCTTTTCGCCCCATTGCCGGTTCCAGCTTATCAGAAACGAAGTCCTGTGGCGATGTTCATCATATCCCGTCATTGAAACTGCCTCATTAGATTTCACCCGGTCAGCTGTCCATGAAATGCGGCTATGAAAAACATTGCTTTGATCTCTATTATAACTTACTTCAGCCCTGTTACTAAAAGAAATCGACGAGGCATCAGAATTAACCAGCTCTAATAACCCAAGTCCTGAAACATCACTGGAAAAGAGATAGCTTAAATCCTGTACATTCACCCCGCTGAGATATTCAACCTGCATTTTCTCTCCGTAGTGCTTCCATGCCGCAATAAGCCGGAGAATATCATCTGCCTGCTGACCTTTCCCTCCATCACTACCAGATTCATCCGCAGTCAACCCCGGAATAAACCTATCTGACTTTTGCTTCCAGATACTTAATTTCAGCATATCCCTGCTCCCAGGACGGTAATATAATTCCTGCAAAATACCGTATTGTGAATACCCGGCATTTTTATTTTTTTGTACCGGATGAAATTTTTCTCCTGTTTCCATATCGACAGAATCAATAATATCCCTGTTAATAAATGTAAAATCATTATCAGAGTGGCTGTAAAATATCCTTGTTCCTGAGTGGAATTGTTTTTCCCCGATATTAATTTTTAACAGATTATCCAGAGAGCCGAATGAACCGATACCCTGAACAAAACTTCCTGAATATTTTTTTCCCGGGTCAGGTTTTGTATTCAGACTTATCAATCCTCCCAACGCTCCACCTGTTTCCCTCATTGAACCGGTGCCATGGAAAAGAGTGATGTCATCGGCAAAATATACCGGTATAAGAGAGAAATCTGTCATTCCCAGCATGGGGGAGTTAATCTCCATTCCGTTCCAGTTAACCTTGGTATGTGATGGTGCAGTACCCCTGAAAGATGCCGTTGCCAGGGTACCTCTTCCATACGACTTAATGAATACAGGTGAATGTTCTGCCAACACTTCGGAGAGCGATCGTAACGCTTTTTTCTCCAATACCAGAGAATCGATTTCACTTTTTGAGATGCCTGTTTCTGCAATATTTCTCTGATGCAAAATGGTAACCTCTCCAATTATTAAGGTATCCCCCTGCCAGAAATCAGGATTATCCTGTGCGGCAAGGAATGCCGGTATCAAACCTGTACATACCAGAAAATTCAAATACAACCTGTTAATTCGCTTCATATTGATTATATTCTAAAGTATAACGAAGAAGGGATCACGGGATCAAACAAGTATTTTGAAATAAGGCACTTGTGTCCCATAACAACCCTCGCAAAGCTGACTTTCGAATAAGTAAAAAATGATTTCAAATAATTTCGGAATCATCTTTTGCTTTTTCACCGAAAGCAAAACACATTTAAACGATTCTGGCAGTTCTTCTGGCTTGTCCTACTTTTTGAGCCTTCCCATTTTATCCTTCGAAGCCTCAGCGAGGAAGGATTTTATCCATTGGTAATACGGACACCCGCCTTTGTAATAGTTGTGGCGGGTAACAGTGGCATTGAGTTCAAAAAGCGTTGTTAAGGACTTACAGCTGCGGGAACAGCTCCGGACTCATCATTAACTATACCCCGATAATGATTACACCGGATTCTCTTTTCATTCTCAGGCATACTATACGCGCCTTTGAAACCAGATCCCGCACAAATGTAATTAAAAAATACAAAATCAAAGTTCTGAAACCGGAATTTTATATTGCCTTTTTTTACCTTTGTAACAACTACTTTACCTAATTGAAAGAAAATGATCAGGTTATTCCGTGTCATTATCTTTATTTTATTTTTTCTGTTCCCTGAAACTGCTTTAACACAAATTTCAGGTACTATATATTATACAGACGGAAGCACCGTTGAACTGACCGGTGTTGATGTATTATATCTTGAACTGCACTATTATTCAACAGGGTACTACAGGAAAAAAATAAATGACCCCGGAGTATACGAAAAAACCTTCCCGCTGGAAAGATTGAACCAGATAACCTTTATTTATGAAAAGGGCAATTCTGTTCATGATTTTTTTTATCTGCTGACCGTAAAAGGAATGAAAGGAAATAACATTCCATTTAAAATTAAAATCAGAACATGGGACTGGATGGAAATTTCATCACCTGAAACCGGTGCAAAATCTGATATGCGTGTAGTTTTCTTTTATAAAGAGAAAAAAATGAAAATTGACAGGATTATTTTCAGAAATACCTGAATAACACGAATTTTCTTATTTCTTTTTCAGTATCCTCACCTCAATATCTTTTTCTTCTTTGAGCAATTCAACCAGCTTCCTTGTATCAGTGTTTCCGTAGTGATAGGGGTAGAGCACACCCGGCCGGAAAGCTCTTGCAGCATCAGCAACCATTTCAGGAGTCATGGTATAGGGAAGATTCATCGGGAGAAATGCAATATCAATATCTTTCAGATTTTTGATTTCAGGAATGTTTTCCGTATCACCGGCAACCAATACGCGTGTATCTCCGAATTGTAATACATATCCGTTCCCTTCCCCTTTAATGTGAAAAACGTCTCCGCTTGGCCTTTTGTGTACAATGTTATACGCAGGAATTGCTTCAATCAGAATATCTCCGAAGTTTATTTTATCCCCGTTCCTCACTATTTCAATTTTTCCTTGATTCTCAAGCATTTCACAACATTTTGGGGTCATTATTATACGGGTTTCAGCCTTCCTTATATTATTTATTGCCATCATATCCAGATGATCCCCATGATGGTGCGTTACCAGTATCAAATCAGCTTTGGGCATTTTACTGTAATCAGTTTCCCTCATAACCGGATCAACATGGATAACCAGTTTATCAAGTTCAAACATCAGTGTTCCATGCCCAATAAATGAAATTTTCAATGTGCCGGCTGAAGTTTTGTAAGTATCTCCGTCAAATTTTTCCTGTGCAAAAAGCAGTAATGGCATAAATGCAGTGGTAATCAATAATATTTTCATAGTTATGTGAATTAAACAGGTTATTGTTATACTGATCTTTTTATCAATAGTTCATTAATATTTTATACCACACAAATAAATGAGCGTTTTGCTAATTCATTACAGTACGATGTTTTATATTTATAATCAATAATTTGTGCTTTTGTGCCTTTGTGTTTTTTGTATTTAACAAACTATTACTACATTCAAATCTATAAAAATTTTTATAATTAAAAATAATATTTAATTTTGCAGTCCCTAAAATTAAAACTATAGTAAAAATAATAACCCATTATATGGCACACCACAAGTCATCAAAGAAAAGGATCCGGCAGACCGAAACAAAACGTGTTGAGAATCGCTATTATGCCAAAAGTATGCGGAACTCTTTAAAGCAGTTACGCAGCACTTCAGAAAAGGAAGCTGCTGTTGAACTTGCACCAAAAGTATTTTCAATGCTGGATAAACTGGCTAAGAAAAATATTATACATAAAAACAAAGCCGGGAATCTGAAATCGAGCATTGCAACCCATATTGCAAGCCTCTCTTAAATATTTCGATTTACATAAATCAGGGGGCGGGCACCGTATAAGATTTAAATTCTGAGCCCACTCTGGAAGTAAATTCCCCCAAATATTCTCCCGCTCAGGCGGAACCGACTTTAACGAAGACTTTTTTACAAATTACTCATTTTCAAAAATTTCCCTTTTTTATTACATCGCCGAAACTCCTTTTTTCGAAGCATCCTGCCTTCGCCTGTTAACAAATAAAAATGTCAGCTTATTATTTCCGGTTTTATAATAATTCGAAAAATTCATTTATCTGAATAAGAATAGCTAACAGCAAGCCGAAAAGAAACAGTATACGGTTGCCGGCAGATTGTTTGCTTTCGATGAAATAATTCGTTAACAGAAAGGATGCCGGGATCATAATAAGATAAAATATAGTGTTTACAGAGCCGCTTACATAAAACAATAGTATGAATCCTGAAATAAACAACCAGAAAAAAACCTGGAAATATATCCTTAAATATACCTTCCGGAACTGGAAGACTTTTATCATATAAAAACTCGAAATAAATATAACTAATAACAGATAGGAATAAGTGACCAGGCTGAGCCAGCTTAAATCAACGGATACAAATTCAGGAATAATATTTCCTGCCAGTAAGGTGATTAGTTTTATCCCCTCATCCAGAAAAACATAATAATATCCCCATGTAAGTATATATGGAACAAGTATACCCAATAAAGGATACAGCCATTCTCTCCAAAAGAAGGGCCGCATAATATATGTTGTTATCCAAATAAAAACGATGAACCACAGAAGAGGAGCAAAGAACAAACTTCCTGTCCCCAGCAGCATTCCGGCCTCAAAAAACCTGAGTGAATCTTCTTCCGCCTTATAAGCCAAAAATAATACATGAACTGTCAGGATCAGGAATATCATTGATAGCAGTACCGGATCCAATTGCTGTAAATCCGGGAAAAATGAAAGGCTCACAATCAAAAAATACGAGGGAAGGAAACTTCTCCGGCTAACCAGTATATAACGTGTATTGAGATAATTGAGTAATAAAGCACCGGAGAGAAGAAGGATAAAAGCAAATACCTTAGACAGGTATTCATTCTTTTCAGGAAGATCAGATAACCATCCATATAAGGGCATAGGTTCAACAGAGAAATGTAAAGGAACAAATTGCCGGCTAAAAAATGAAGGTGCCCACAATAACACAGCAAGAAACATGATCGCTACTGCATTATATGAATTACCTTCTGCAAATAACCTGTAAATTGTTTTCATTTTGTTATTATTTAACTACAAATCAAACCCGATATCCCTCCTGTAATATTTCCCTTCAAAAACAACTTTTTCAGCATTACGGTAGGATATTGCCAGAGCTTCCTTCATTGTATCTGCCAATGAGGTTACGGCGATGACCCTGCCACCGGAAGTTACTATATTCCCGTTCTTTTTCGCTGTACCTGCATGAAATAATATACTGTCCTCCACTTTGTCCAATCCGGTTATCATTTTATTTTTCTCATAATTCCCCGGATAACCTCCGGAAACCAGCATAACAGTACAGGCAGTTCGCGGATCAATTGATATCCTGAAATTTTTCAGTTCTTTCTTCGCAGTTGCAACAAGCATCTGCAACAGATCGGATTTGATACGAGGCAGAATCACTTCCGATTCCGGATCACCAAGCCGGACATTGTACTCAATGACATAAGGGTCGCCCCCACAATTCATCAGTCCAATAAAAATGAATCCAATGTAAGGAATTCCTTCTTTCTTTAACCCTTCAACAGTAGGTTTAATAATTCTTTCCCCGACTTTTGCCAGAAAATCTCCTTGCGCAAATGGCACAGGTGATACGGCTCCCATTCCTCCGGTATTGAGGCCTGTATCTCCCTCACCGATGCGTTTGTAATCCTTGGCTTCAGGCAGCAGTACAAAGGATTCCCCGTCAGTTAAAATAAAAACCGAAAGCTCAATGCCACTCAGATACTCCTCAATAACCACACGATTACCGGCCCGGCCGAATTTTCCCTTTAGCATATCTTCCAGCTCCCTTTCAGCTTCAGCAAGGCAGCCTATTATCAACACACCCTTTCCGGCGGCCAGACCATCTGCTTTTAACACATAGGGAGGTTGCATATTTCTCAGAAAAGCTTTACCCTCCTGCAAAGTTTCTACAGTAAAGGAGCCATATCGCGCAGTGGGAATATTATTCCTGAACATGAACTTCTTGGCAAAATCCTTACTCCCCTCCAGCATCGCTCCTTTTCTGTCGGGACCAATAACAGGAATGTATTTCAGATCCGGGTCACTCTTAATAAAATCACTCACCCCCGCGACAAGTGGGGCCTCCGGGCCAACAACCACAAGATGAATATCCTTATCAATAATTATTGTCTTAACAGCTTGAAAATCTTCAATATTCACCGGTATATTTATACCGCATTCTTCAGTGCCTGCATTTCCCGGAGCAATATACAGATTCGACAGAAGCGGGCTTTTAAATATTTTCCGTGCAAGAGCATGTTCGCGGCCGCCGGAACCGAGGATGAGAATATTCATGATGGGTTGTTTTTTGTGCGAAGATATAAAAAAACGGGCAGATCATTACAGTGGACACAGGGAAACACAGAGGGACACAGGGAAACACAGAATGACACAGAGAGACACAGAATGACACAGAGAGACACAAAGGGACACAGAGAGTCACAGAGAAATACAGGGAAACACAGAGGGACACAGAGAAAACGGGTGAGGGTTATACTGTTTTTCAGGTAACCACTGTTTTCAATCATAAAAAACAAATTCTCTGTGTCCCTCTGTGTAACCTAAATAGGATTCCCATAACTCCCCCGTCCCTCAAATCCACTCATTCGTCAAACTCCCCTTCGAAAATTTATACCTGAAAATTGCATTTCCCATTTTTTTGGAATATTTTTATTCTTTATTTATTGTTGAAAATTAGAGGATTAAAAGTTGCAAACCGTTATCTGCAAAGGGTCATAAGATTTTATAATTCAGATGTTGCTATTTTTGATTAGAATTATTGTTGTTAAATACCTGAATTATTAAAACGTTCTTTGTAGTTTAACCATGCAACCTTTTGTTCTTTACATACGTTTAATATATGTTGGCAACTAAGGATTTATGCAGGAATCTGCATTTTATCCTTTTATCTTAACCAAACCATCTTTACAGATGTTTTTAGGTTCATTGGTTATCATCTAAACCGCTGAAATTATGAAGAAAACAATTATACTTTTTATTCTGGCCGGCATTGTAAGCCTGCAAACAATGGTTGGTCAGCCTGAAGGATGGAATTATGTAAAAAAGCTTGTAATAGATACAACTGTTGTACAGGGAACCCTCTCCGATTTTCCTGTAGCTGTGATCCTTACAACTGACAATTTTGATTTTTCACAGGCCGAATCCGATGGTTCTGATATCCGCTTTACTGATCTGAGTAACAATCCTCTAACCTTCGAACGTGAGATACATGATGCTGTAAATGAAAGTGCTGTTTACTGGGTGAAAACCTCGGGGGATATGTACATGTATTACGGGAATCCTGATGCAACCGATGCCGCCAATACATCCGGAGGGTCGTGGGACAGTAATTACAGGACTGTATGGCATATGAAGGATACCGAAGTTTTTGGGAGCTGGTATATTCCAAACAGCAAATCCACCTTTTATTACGGCGCAAAAGTCGGAGAAAATAACCCGGATGAAGTTGACGGAAATATAGGGAAAGCGCAGAGTTTTAATGGGATTAACGATAATATTACTGTTTCATCTGTCTTTTCTAATCCCAGCGCTATTACACTAAGCGCATGGATTAACCCTCAAAGCCCAACCCCTGTCCTGGATGAAGTTACAGGTGCAGTTGCCGCATACAGTCTCCGAAAATTAACTGCTGATTACTCAGGTTCTGCAGTCAGGGTCAGAAGATCTTCCGATGACAATGAAGCTGATATAGGTTTTGACAGCAATGGAATGCTTGATATTGACGCCCTGCTCACTCATGTAGGGACAGGAAGTACAGATAGCGGATTCGTAAAAATATGGTATGATCAAAGCGGGAATGGGCAGGATGTGGAACAAACTGATCAGGAATTACAACCCATTATTGTTGTAGATGGAGAAATTCTTATGTCCGGCAATAAACCAATGGTGAGATTTAATGAACATTATCTCGATGGAACTGTAGATATGGGTGAACAATATCCTGATGTATCAATGAATATTGTATGGGAGCAGACAACTGACGGGACTATATCTGAGGTGCCTGTTATTATTGGCACAAACAGCGCCCAGGGAGGCCTGAGCGTGGGATTCTATTACTTGGCAATGTTTGATTTACCTTACACAAACATAAGATTATGGGAAAATGATATAAGTTCAATTGGTAGTTTTATATCAGATTTAAAAGTACAAACCGGAACGTATTATAATAACGGGACTAGTTCTCAAATGCGTATTTATGCCAATGGCACACAAACCGGTAATGAAAAAAACAATGCAAAAGCACTCAATCTCGGGACAGGCTATGACTCAACAAAAATAAGAGTCGGAGCTAATGAAAATGATACTGATCCTCTTTCAAATGCTTATGTTGCGGAAATCATAATGTATGATACGGTACTTAGTTCCACTGATCGCCAGTTACTTGAGGCCAACCAGTTGAATTGTTACGGATTTACCAGTCCCGTTATTGTCGGTAAAGGGCGAAGTGCTTACCAGCTGGAAGTATGTAGTAATAAATTTATTGCCTATATAAACAACGACTCCATTCAAGCCCTTGCAAATACAGGAGAATATCAGCATGTTGTCATGACTTATAATCAGGACTCACTGTGCCTTTTTGTTAATGGAGAATTAAAAAGGTCAAAAACCAAATCAGGAAGTATCAGCAGTAATTCTAATAATATTGTAATAGGATCTAAATTGAACGGTATTATTGATGAAGTGCGGATTTCAGCTTCTGCCCGTTCGGCAGAATGGATTGAAAATGATTATAACAGCGGAAATAACAGTTTGCTTGTTTTTGACCAGTCAGGTTTTGATATAACAGATCCCGGAGAACTCACGGCAGGTGTGGAATTTGATCTTGGGATTACCAATGCTACAGATTTCTCCGGAGATGATCTTGATGGCAATCTGGATGTAACTGTAAACAGCAATATTGACACAGAAGGAGAAAATGAAGACGGGATTCTTTTTGACGGCACACTGAGTTTTACTTCCGGTGCAACCACTATTACAGATCTTTTACTCAAAACTGCAGATACCCATACATTAACCATCACTATTGAAAGTATAACCGGTGCCAGGACAATAGATGTTACCGTAGTGGCTGCCTCCCCTGATACCATTGTTTTTATAACACCCGAACGGACTATAAATGCAGGTGATGTGTCAGATACTATCACTGTTAAACTATATGATATCTTTGGCAATGTTGCTGTAAGTAGTGGTGTTACAACACTTGACCTTGCAACCGATGATGCCTCAGGCGTTTTCCGTAATCAGGCCAATACCGGAAATATTACCCAGGTGACAATTGCCGATGGCGATTCCATCGCCGTATTCAGATACACTTCAACTTCAACCGGCATTCATGAGATAACCGTTTCTGACAACGCTGAGGTAATAAAAGAAGCAAGCCAAAATATTACAGTGAACGCAATGGCTGCTTCAAAGATCGTTATCACTACCCCGGAACACGAAATCTCAGCAGGAGATACATCCGATATCATTACTCTGCAACTCCAGGATGATTATGATAATCCTGCAACAAGAGGTGTAAACACAGTGATCAGCCTTGAATCAGACACTACCGGCGTATTCCGCAATGCCTTAAATGATTCTGACATTGAAGAAGTAATAATTACTTCCGGCGAATCACAAATTAGTTTCAGGTATACTTCAACTATTGCGGGAACTCATACTCTTTCGGTAAATGATACTGTTACGGTTGATCCTTTACCTGGTGACAGCCAGGAAATTACAGTGAATCCACTGGCTCCGGATACTGTTGTTTTCACCACTGAACCTCACACAATATCAGCCGGTGATACATCTGATATTATTACTATTCAATTAAGGGATATTTACAATAATGTGGCACTCAGTAGCGGCGGCACAACTTTCAGCCTCGAAACTGATCTTTCCGGAGTATTCCGTGATTCAATAAATACAAGCAATATCACAGAAGTAATTATTCCGGATGTGAAATCTGAGATCAGTTTCAGGTATACCACAACCACAGCAGGAATTCATGAACTCACTGTATCGGATAATGCAGAAACTGATCCACTTTCCAGTATTAACCAAAACCTTACCGTTAATCCCTTGGTTGCCAGCAAAATCGCTTTTATAACGCCTCAGGATACCATATCAGCAGGTAGCTCTTCAGATATTATTACCATTCAGCTACAGGACGAATATGGAAATGAAGTGGCCGGTGACGGAGAAACAACTGTTAATCTCAGCTCCGACCTTACAGGCCAATTCAGGGATGTGGCAGATGAAAACACTATTACCTCAATTGTTATCGGAGATGAAATGTCGGAAGCAAGCTTCAGATATACTTCAAATGTACCTGGAATACACGAACTCTCCGCCGAAGATGATGCAGAAGTTCTTGATGGAGATACCCAGAACCTGGTCGTTACCCCTGCTGCCCCTATTAAGATCATTATTACAACCGATCCTCAGGAAATTTCAGCAGGAGACACTTCTGATATTATATCTCTTAAATTATATGACTTATTTGATAATACCGCAGTGAGTTCCGGGACAACCACCATAAACCTCAGCTCTGATCTAACAGGTATTTTCCGTGATTCATTGAATGCAACAAATATCACCCAGGTGAATATTGTTGATGGTGACTCTGTTGCAAGTTTCAGATATACAACCACACTTGCCGACACACACACAATATCTGTGGACGATAATGCCGGATCACTTACCGGAGATGATCAGGAGTTAATTGTTACCGCATTAGCTGCAAGCAAAATTACTTTTATCACACCCGAACGTAGCATATTCTCAGGGGACACATCTGAAATTATTACAGTCCAGCTCCAGGATACTTACGATAACATAGCCGTTAGTTCAGAAGAAGTTATTGTAACCCTTAAAAGCGACTCCGCAGGAGTCTTCAGGGATGCTGACAATATTGCAGACACTACTTATCTGATTATTCCCGTTGATGATTCTGAGGCCAGTTTCAGATACACTTCAACAATCGAGGGAACTCATGTGCTGACAGTAGCAGATTCGGCCGATACAGATCCTCTGACCTCCGCAAATCAAAATCTGCGGGTATATCCTCCATTATCGGTATGGGTTGGAGGGGACTCAGGCAATGAAAACGACTGGCATACGGCCGCAAACTGGAATCCTCAAGCTGTTCCCGGATCAGGTTCTTATATCAGGATCCCTGCTGTCTCTGATGATCCCGTTATTTCCTCTGATGTTACAGTACGGTACCTTGATATTGAGTCGGATGCATTGTTAACCGTCGGATCAGGTCAAACACTAACAATTGATAGTACCGGAGTACTGACAATCAATAACGGTGGAGAAATCAATGCCGAGGGCAATCTGACCACTGATGAAGATGCATTACTTATTATGCAACCAGGAGGAAAACTTACCGTTGATGGAACCATGACCAATAACGCCGGAACAGAAGGATTTATTATCGAATCCGATGCTACCGCCACAGGATCAGCCATTCTCAGCAACTCCGTCTCAGCTACAGTTCAACGTTACATCACCGGAAATAAATGGCATATTGTTGCAACCCCCGTAACCGGTCAGGGAATTCAAAGTTTCCTTTCAGGTAACAACATATCATACAACCCAAACACAGGAGCATATGGTATGACTCATTACAGCGAGAATCCTGATGGATGGTTAAATTTTTATACTTCCTCAACTTCGGGCAATCTTACTGTTAGCAGAGGATATCTCTTAAGGAGAGACAATGATAGTGTAGTTGCTTTTGCCGGTAGTACAATAACAGGCAACCCTAATGTAACCCTTTATAGAACATCTAAAGGATGGAATGCTATCGGGAATCCCTTTGTTTCTTCTGTTGGAGTTACGGACATTGCAACTTCTTCTGAAAACTTCCTTGAGGAAAATGCATCTTTATTGGATTCAAGCTATGCCGGATTGTATGTATGGGATGAACCTGATGTCAGAGTCTCAGGTGTCAGTTATTACAAAATAATTAACAATGCCGAACCTTCCGGTCGCTTCATAAAACCTGGCTATTTACAACCTGGTCAGGGTTTCCTTGTTAAAGCTCTGGAAGATAATGTTGAGGTTACTTTCTCTTCTTTAATGCAAGCCCACGAAGGTGCCGCTACTTTTTATAAAAAATCAACCCGCACCCCATGGCCAACTATTTACCTTAAAGCAAAAACAACGACAAAAGAAGCCTCAACACTAATTGCATTTAATGAAAGAATGTCACGCGGGCTTGATATAACCTATGATGCCGGACTCCTTGGAGGTGATCCTGCATTGAAATTATATACCAGGCTGGCGTATGATAACGGAGTAAATTTTGCCATCCAGTGCCTTCCGGATATGGAAACGGCAGAATTAATAGTGCCTGTGGGAATAAGCATCCCCGACGGAGGCACTGTCATCTTCTCCGCAGAAATACCATCCTTACCGGCAGGTTATAAAGCTATACTGGAAGATCGCCAGCTTGGGATCTTTACTGACCTGCAAGCACACGAATCAACTTATTCCACTGGCATTCCTTCAGGCACCTCCGGCACAGGCAGATTCTTCCTCCACCTGGTAACCGCTACTACAGATATTAATCCCGTTGATAACCAAAAAATTAATATCTTTGCATACGGAAAGGAAATATATATCCAGGGACTGGTTCAGGAAGCTTCCAATGCCCTGATATTTGACCTTACCGGAAGACTTATGAAAACAACACGTCTCGAACCCGATCCCGCAAACCTGAATGTCATCAGGGTGGACGAACTGAAAAGCGGAATTTATATTGTCAGGATTGAAGGAAAAGGACGATTGGAAACTGGTAAAGTATTTGTTGAATAGATTAATTACACAGTGTGACATAGAGAAACATTCAATAAATCTACTCTGTGTCACTCTGTGTAATTAAATAAAAATATCCCGGAAATGAAAAAGATCAATAAGAAAAATAAAAAAGAAACCCCGCTGAGTCGCCGGGAGGCTATGACCCGCCTGGGTCTTTCAGCATTTTCAGCCGCTACTATGATGATGTTGCTCAATAGACCGGCTAAAGGACAGGATTGGGAAGATTCACCTGACTTACCACCTGATTGGGACTGGTAATGATTCTCCCTTCCCGATCTTGTTCGTTACTTTTATAAATCACCCTTTGTTTCATCCTTCGTGTACCTTTGTGCAACCCTTCGTGTCCTTTGTGGTAAAATACGCTATGAGGTTAACCACGAAGGGCACAAAGGGTTGCACAAAGGTACACGAAGGATAAGAATTATAGTTAAAATTTATTGCGGCAGCCTCCTTCTTTTTCTTTATCTTAGCAATAAAAACATACTGTGCCCTCCCCCATACTCACCAGAAAAATAAATTCTTCACGTATTGTATGGTTCGCATCATCCAACCGGTGGATATACCTTGAAGAACCGGCATGGTATGTTCTTACCCTGATTAGGAAATCCTTACCCGCAGAAACCATAGCTAAAAGATGTTCATTCCGGTATCCCCTTCCATTTAAAGACAGCCTTAAATTTGTAAGCGATATCGCATCTGCCATCAGCAAAATGAAAAAACCATTGAAAATGGATGCTGATCAAATCCTTTCACCTGAGACAATTAATAGCCTGCATTTCATCCCTTATTCCACCCGCTGCTATAAAATAAAAAACAAATACATCTCCTTTTCTTTCGGTTCACGAACTGCCGAATATTATATCCACCCACCCCTCGCCCACCTGGAGATAAACAGCTCTGAACTACCTGAATCCAATGCACATTTTGATATTTTTGAACACGAAGGGATTCCCATGATCCGCCGTGAGGATTTTCCGGAGGTTTCTGATTCAGCTGAAAATTTCATAAAGCTTAAAAAAAAGTTGTTCATTGAGCTTGTTAATATCATGTACAAGAAAAATACCGGGCACTGGATATCTTTCTTACACGCATCGGGCGTAAGCAACGGGAAAAAATCCATACTTCTGTCTTCAGCAAGCGGTTCCGGAAAAAGTACCATGGCAGCCCTTCTGCAGGCAAAAGGCCACAGTCTTGTCTCTGATGATTTTATACCTCTCGATGCATCAACAAAACGTGCATGGCCATTTCCGGCAGCCATTTCCGTAAAGCAAGGATCCTTCCATGTCCTCACTCCTTACTACGGTAATCTGAATGACAAAAATTATAATCTCTATCCTTTTACCCACTCATCCGTACGCTATCTCCACACACCTGTCGCTACGCCGCAACAACTGAAGCCCCTGCCGGTGAATACAATAATATTTATCCAATATAATCCGAAAGTCGGATGCTCCCTGACTCCCTTATCAATCCCGGATGCACTAAAACTCTTTCACGACCAGGCATGGGTGTCCCATAACCCGGATTATGCAAGATCATTCATCAACTGGTTCATGAAACTGAAATGCTGGAAGCTGGAGTATTCGGATAATGAGAAGGGGATTGAGGTAATAAAGGAAATATTTTTAAAAGAAGGATAAAGTTTTTATTGAGTAATTGAGTAATTGAGTAATTGATTAATTAACAGGCGCAGAGCTTGCAGTGCGCCTTGCCCCGGGGCAACAATACAATAGCCAGGAAAACGATATTGTATTAACCAAAAAATTGTAAACTTTTTTCAGGACGATACAATTTAATATAAGAATTGGATGTTAAGTAAAAAATAAACGCACATGTCCTCCTCACCGACATACCATCTTGCAGGACATATACTGTCGCTTGCCCTTTATCCGGATAAAAAAGGATTTGTCCTGGAAAAACTATGCAACCCACGTCTTAACTGGTTAAAGTTTATTTCCACAGGCAGTAATCATCTTGTTTTGCCCGCTATTTATCGTAATCTTGAAAAAGCAGGATTATTACCCGAACTTCCCGGAATAATTACCGAACATCTGGAAAAAATATTTACGCTTAACCTGGAAAGAAACAATTCCATTATTGCACAATCGGAAGATATCACAGGTATTCTGAACAGGGAAAATATAAAAATTATGTTTCTGAAAGGTCTGGGAAATATTTTTGACGGGCTATATTCCTCACCCGGGGAAAGGATGATACAGGATATAGATATACTTGTCCCCTTAGAAAGCTGGGAACCTGCTGTTGAATTGCTGAAGAAGAAAGGTTACCGGAGCCGGAAACCATATGATCCCGGAATTACCCCATACCGGAAACATTATCCGAGACTCTTTCGGGATGACAGTAATGCTAGTGTAGAACTACATCGTTACCCTGTTGGTAAAAGATATGAAATTCATTTTTCCCCGGAAGATGTATGGAAAGCAAAAATCCCTGCAAAAAATTACCCATCTGCTTTTGTAATGTCCGATCAACATAAGATCATTCACAACTTCATACATTCCCAGCTTGAACACCAGGGGCATTTCTATGCAAGGATATTTCTCCGTAATCTTTATGACCAGTTACTTTTATCCTCACGTATACATCCCCGGGATGTTTTCAATTCCTGGAATGCTTATCCCCGGAAAACATCCGGATACCTTGAAGTAATGCGCAGGACATTTTACCCGGAAAACAGGAAAGAGAATATGCCAATACGAAAAACAGGATTCTTTCCTTATCGTCATGAATTGTTTCTTCGCTCAAAACTTCTGAGTACCGGAATGCAGGTTGTTGTAAAAATGTACAGGAGTTATTTGCGAAAACCTTTTTTAGCTATCACCGACCGAAATCTTCGCAAGATACTTGTCAGGAACATATTTGACAAGTCATGGTACCGCAAGCATCTAAAGTCGTACCGCAGGTATTTCAGGGCATAAACTCTCCCTTTGTGTTCCTTTGTGACCACCTTTGTGTCCTTCGTGGTTAAATACGTATTGAGGTTAACCACGAAGGACACGAAGGATTTCACGAAGGAACACTAAGGAAAAGCATTATTCTATCTTATCCATTTCAAACCCCTCTTCTGCCAGTTTTTCAAGCACAACGGGCAGTGCATGGTAGAGGTTTTTCCTTGCTTTGGCAGAATCATGAAAAACGATAATTGATCCGGGTCTTACATTTTCCATTACATTTTTCACACAGCGATCCCCGGAAATACGGCGGTTATAATCAATGCTGAGCACACTCCACATGATTATCCGGTAGTGTTTCTGCAGTTCGGTAACCTGTGAAGGTTTGATCCGCCCGTAAGGAGGACGGAAGAGTTTACTTTTCAAAAGCCGGTTTGCCAGTTCAATATCTTCAAAATAGGTTTTATTTGAACAGCCCCATCCTTTCAGGTGACTGTAGGTGTGATTACCGGCTGCATGACCTTCATCCAGTATCTGCTGAAAAATTCCCGGGTTATGATCCACATTTCTCCCCAGGGCAAAAAACGTGGCTTTAGCGTTATATAAGCGCAGTTTATCCAGCACCCAGGGTGTAATATCAGGTGTTGGTCCGTCATCAAAAGTAAGATACACTGTTCGCTGACCTGTATCCAGATTCCATGTAATCCTGGGCATCAGCCTGGTGAGTAAGCGGGGAGATTTTGCGATTATCATGCCAATGAATTCTTACTGGAACATTGAACTCATGCTCCTGTCATACTTCTGAACCATCATGACCAAATCATTTGCCATCTCTTCCTGCTCATAACTTCTGGCCAGAGAAAACAAGTTATATAACGTTCTAATGGAAAAATTGAAATCACCTGCTATCAGACTGTATTTTACCGGGCTGAAAAGCTGGATGTCAGTAAAATAGGCCAGCTCCTGGTCAAGGACAAAAGAAAGTTCTTCAACGAGGGAGTTAGCTTCTTCATAGTCGCCTAACTCATAATACACCTGGATCAAAGGCAAAATAGAGGCATTGAACGGTACCACGGAATTGGGCATTAACCGGAGACATTTATCCAGAACAGTGCGGACACTGTCATTCTTTCCATCTTCAAGGAGTGCATTTGCAAGTGTGGCAAATGTATACCTGAAATTACTCAGCATCCTCTGCACATTTTCATCAATAAATAGAGTAGTATCTTCAATACCTCCCCATCTGAACTTGTTCATGACATTATCATACATTACCTCAGTATTAACATTCCCGGTAAAAATATCATTTTCTTTTCCTGTAGCCGGAAGGAGGCGGTATGCCAGCCCTTCACGGTGGAGAAATTTTTCAAGATTCATATAATTCTCCCTTGAAGCAGTGATCGCATAATAAATCGGCCTTTCCCAGTTGCTGTTCCCTTCGATCATATCCATAATGATAAGGTTATTTTTAGAAACTCCTCTTCTGCTCTGGTATTCCCACTTCATCTCCGGAACAATATAGTTAGTCAGATTACCCTTTACAATTTGATCAGCTATAAGTTTTGAAGTATCAATCTTCATAACAAATTTACGTCCCGGAAAGAAAGGTGTTCCCCTCTGAAAGCGGGGATCATCGCTCCTAATAAAATTCATTGCCGCACTAAATGGCATATGTGCTTCATCTAACCTTTTAATAAAAGATTCAACAGCAGGTTTTAGGGCAGCCATGGCAGACTCATTTACATTAAAATTCTTGTTTCTGTCAATGGCTCCAAAAGCCCTGTAAAATTTATCAACCTGAAAATCACCATACCCTTTTTGGAGTTCAGCAAAATCAGAAGGTGCCAGCTCAGGTACTTTTGATTCCCTGACAATCTTCAGGAAACGGTTAAAAAGATCTTCATATTCTCTCTCAAATAAATTCCTGTTTGCATGGTATTTATCATTGAGCAATATCTTTGTGTTATCGGCAAAAAAGGCATAATCACGGGTTCCCTGCCTGTATTGGTCCTCAGTCATAACAACAGGAAGAGGGGCAGACTCATAGAACCGGTTTTGCATCTGTTCGATATACCAGTCGGCAGTCAGATAGCTCAGATTTGAAACTCTCACATCCGTACGTACCCCTTCTACTTCCTGAAGATACCATAATGGAAAAGTGTCATTATCTCCGTTGGTAAACAAAATTGCATTTTCTTCGCAGCTCTGCAGGTAATTCCATGCGAAGTCGCGTGCAAAATATCTTCCCGAACGATTATGATCATCCCAGTTTTCTCTGGCCATAATACCCGGAACAAGGATACCCGTGAGCAGTATTACAGCAACGGCCTTGATTACCGAATTATAGTTTTTGGAGAAATAATGAATAATTCCCGCTGTCCCAAGTCCGATCCATATCGCAAAAGCATAAAAGGAACCCGCATAGGCATAGTCCCTCTCTCTGGGTTGTACCGGACTTTGATTCAGGTAAACAACAATAGCCAGACCGGTAAGAATAAACAACATCATAACAATCCAGAAATCTTTATTGTCTTTATTGTAATGATAGATCATCCCTATTAAACCCAGCAAGAGGGGCAACATGAAATAGGTATTTCTCGCCTTATTATTTTTAAGGTAGTCGGGTACATTATCCTGCGGGCCCAGCCGGGCTTCATCGAGAAACTTAATCCCTGACATCCAGTTGCCTTTTGTCGGTTCCCCATGGCCCTGCAGGTCATTCTGTCTCCCCGCAAAATTCCACATAAAATACCTGAAATACATATATCCTATCTGATACCGGAAGAAAAACTGCAGATTCTTTCCGAATGCAGGAGGGCTAACCGGTTTTTGCCTGTCGAACTGAAAGGCTCCTGACTGGCTCCTGACGGGATTTCCGCTTTCATCTCTTACCACCTCATACAGATCAGCTTCATTCAGATTCGCCCAGAACATATAATGCTGTATATGATCTTCCCTGTCGCTACACATCCTTGGAAAAAATCCCTTAAACTTATCATCATATTCATATTTCCTCTGAGGGATCCTGAGATATCTGCCATCTTTCTTATAGTAAGAAGGATTCCCTTCAATAACCCGGATCGCAGGGGCATTAAAATACTCTCCATAAATCAAGGGTGTTTGCCCGTATTGTTCCCGGTTCAGGTACCGTAACAGTGAAAATGCAGTTTCAGGATCACTCTGATCAAGAGGGGTGTCGGCATCAGACCTTATTATGATAATGGCATAGGAAGAATATCCGATACTGATCATTACCAGGGAAACAGCCAGGGTGTTCAGGATCACTTTCCCCCTTTTGTGAGTTGAATACACAAACCATCCCAATGCACCCATTAATAAAATAAAAGAAAAAATAAGTCCGGAATGATAGGGCAGCCCAAAACTATTAACAAACATCAGTTCGAATACTGATCCGAAATAGACAATTCCTGGAATAATTACATAAACCATAGCACCCAGTATTGTAACGGAAACAAGGGTACAGGCCAGTATTCCCTTAATATTAACTTCATATTTGCGGAAATAATAAACAAAAGCAATGGCAGGGATAGTAAGGAGATTAAGAAGGTGAACCCCTATGGACAATCCCATAAGGAACGCAATCAATATCAGCCACCGGTTGGAATGGGGTTCGTCAGCTATATTCTCCCATTTAAGAATGGCCCAGAATACAACTGCGGTAAACAGGGAAGAGAGTGCATACACTTCAGCCTCAACAGCAGAAAACCAGAAAGTATCAGAGAAAGTGTACGCAAGTGCACCCACAATGCCAGCTCCCATAACTGTAACAATCCTGCCTGCTGAATAATTATCATCAGTAATAATAATTTTTTTTGCAAGGTGTGTAATTGACCAGAAAAGAAAGAGAATGGTGAAGGATGAAGCCAGGGCAGACATGATATTCATGGCCATGGCGGCATACGCAGGATTACCTGCAAAAAGAGTAAAGAATCTCCCGAAAATCATAAAAACCGGAGCACCGGGGGGATGTCCTACTTCCATTTTATATGCAGTGGTAATAAACTCCCCGCAATCCCAAAAACTTGCTGTAGGTTCAATTGTCAGCAGATACACTATCGAGGAAATGACAAATACTGACCATCCCGTAACAAGATTATAAAAATTGTAATTCTTCATCACACTAACCATTAATTGAAAAAATACCGGGGTTATGAACAATAACCCATTTTAAGGAATTTTATTTTAATAAAAACGTGAAAGATAATACTTTTTTTTTTACCGTCCGTTCTTACCGGCAGATTCTTCCTGTTCCTCTTTACAGCAACAATTAAATAATATTTCAAATAATGAGACAGCCCCTCACGTTATTTATTAAATTTGTACGGGGGATTCTTTATTCTATATTCCAATCAAAACCTGTATGGAAAAAGTATATGACTTTCTTGTAATTGGATCAGGCCTTGCCGGTTTAAGTTTTGCCCTTAAAGTCGCTGATAAAGGGAAGGTTTGTATTATCACCAAAACGCAGCTTGAGCAAACCAATACCAGTTATGCACAGGGAGGGATTGCTGCTGTAACTGCCGAACCCGATAATAATGAAAAGCATGTAAATGATACGCTGATTGCCGGAGATGGTTTATGTAATGAAGAAGTAGTAAGAATGGTTGTGAATGAAGGCCCTGGTCAGATAAAAGAGTTAATAAACTGGGGTACTAACTTCGACAAAAATCCAGTTGGGAAATATGATCTTGCAAGGGAGGGAGGTCACTCAGAACACAGGATACTGCACTATAAAGATCATACCGGCAAGGAAATACAGAGAGCTTTGTCAGAATCGGTAAGAGCACATAAAAATATTGATATCCTGGAGTATCACTTCGCCATAGATCTGATTACACAGCATCACCTGGGTGTACTTGTTAAAAGATACAACACTGATATTATTTGTTTTGGAGCTTATGTAATGAATCTAACGAATCATCAGATTTTTAAGATTCTTTCCAGAGTAACTATGCTGGCTACCGGTGGAGCCGGCAACCTTTATCATACTACAACCAATCCTGCCATCGCAACGGGTGACGGGATTGCAATGGTTTACAGGGCAAAAGGAATTATTGACCATATGGAGTTTGTTCAATTCCACCCTACCTCCCTCTTTAATCCTGAAGAAAAACCTTCTTTTCTGATCACTGAAGCTATGAGGGGATTTGGTGCAATTCTAAAAACCCAGGACGGTAAGGAATTTATGCATAAATATGACAAAAGGGGAAGTCTTGCTCCCAGGGATATTGTTGCCAGGGCGATTGACAATGAGATGAAAGTCAGGGGAGATGATTTTGTATACCTTGATTGCCGGCACTTAGGAACAGATGAATTAAAAACCCACTTTCCTCATATCTTCGATAAATGTAATTCATTGGGTATAGATTTAAGCAGGGATATGATCCCCGTAATTCCTGCTGCTCATTACATTTGTGGCGGGGTTCAGGTAAATACAAACGGGCAAAGCTGGATCAACAGGCTTTATATAGCAGGAGAGACATCTTCAACCGGTTTGCACGGAGCAAATCGCCTTGCATCAAACTCCCTGCTGGAAGCAATTGTTTATGCAGACAGGGCTGCAAGGCATACATTGAGCGTTTTTAAGGATTACCATATCGAAAAAAATATCCCGGTTTGGAATGATGAAGGAACAACATTCACGGAAGAAATGGTTCTTATAACCCAAAGCTTGCGCGAACTTCAGCTGATTATGAGTAATTATGTAGGGATCGTAAGGTCCGAACTCAGGTTAAAACGTGCTATGGACAGACTTGAGATTATTTTCCAGGAAACAGAGACCTTGTACAAAAAGTCGAAATTATCACAGGAACTTTGTGAACTAAGAAATCTTATCAATGTAGGATACCTTGTGATAAAAAGCGCACAGGCCAGAAAAGAAAGCAGGGGATTGCATTTTATGCAGGACCATCCTGAAAGTATTCCCCGCTCGATTCATACCTGAAACCTTTATACCTTTCCCTGATAACTTCAAGAATTTCAATTATCTCATTAATATCCAAAGATGTCAGCAATTTTAATCGTAGTTCCTTAAAATGCGGTAAGCCTTTAAAATAGTTTGAGAAGTGTCTTCGCATTTCAAAAATCCCAACAGGCTCTCCTTTCCATTTAAGTGATAAGTGAAAGTGTCTTAATGCTATTCCGACTTTTTCTTCCGTTAAGGGCTCTTCCGGAATGATTCCGGTTTCAAGAAAAGCCTTAACCTGATGAAATATCCAAGGTCTGCCTACTGCTGCTCTTCCAATCATTATTCCGTCCACATTATACCTGTCAAACATTTCCTTCGCCACTTCAGGTCGGTTAATATCTCCATTACCTATAACAGGAATCTGAATCCGGGGATCATTTTTAACCTCACCAATTAATGTCCAGTCAGCATTACCTTTGTAAAACTGGTTCCGTGTTCGCCCGTGAATAGTAATAGCTTCAATACCGGTATCCTGCAGCATGACTGCCACTTCACCAATATTTTTATTCTCCTCATCCCAGCCCAACCTGGTTTTAACAGTAACAGGCAGACTTGCAGCATTCACTATTGCTTTTGTCATTTCAACCATCAGCGGAACATTTCTGAGCATACCGGCGCCTGCACCCCGGTTCGCAATTTTTTTCACCGGGCATCCGAAATTTATGTCCAGAAGATCGGGCTGAGCCTCTTCAGCATATTTGACAGCCTCAACCATGGAAGCCGTTATATGCCCGTAAAGCTGTATCCCCACAGGCCTCTCATTTTCATCAATTTCCAGCTTTTTAATACTCGATCTGCCATCACGTATTAACCCGTCCGATGAAATAAATTCGGAGTAAACCATATCCGCACCAAACTCCTTGCATATCAAACGAAAGGAAATATCAGTAACATCTTCCATGGGGGCCAGGAAAAGAGGATATCTTCCAAAATCAATGTTTCTTATCTTCACACGGATAGATTTAGAAATTTTATAGTAGTTTCGTCAGAATAAATGCAATTACAAAGCTATCAAAAAAACCGTTCAGAATGAGAGCCATCCTCACTAATGCCCGGACACCGGTAAAACTTGTTTTCAGCCTGCTGGTAATAATCACATCCTGGCTTATCTTTCAGCTATTAGCTATATTCTCCGGAATGATGATCTTTTCCATGGATTTTGAGAGTGCCATGAGAGTCCTTTCTGACATCCATGATCCTTCCGGGATTAATTTCATAAAATATGTTCAGGCAATTACCTCCATTGGTTTATTTATTATTTCTTCCCTCTTCATTGCCTGGATCTCCGATCCTGATCCTGCTGATTTTCTCAGGTTAAAAAAAATGCCAGACATGCCTGTCATTTCTTTAGTGATGTTGCTGGTTATTATTATCCTTCCCTTTTCAAATCTTATGACGGAGTTAAACGGAAAGCTGGAATTAAGCGGATTTCTGGAAAAACTACAGACCTTCCTTGAAAACAAGGAAATGGAAGTAGAAGAACTAATGAAAGGGTTCCTGCATGTGAAAGGTATCCCTGCCTTTTTTATTAATGTAATTGTCGTTGCCCTTCTTCCTGCAATAGGCGAGGAACTTATCTTCAGAGGAGTTTTTCAGAAGTTGTTTATCTCTCTTTTTAAAAATATGCATTGGGGGATCATTATCACGGCATTCATCTTCAGCGCTCTTCATCTGCAGTTCCTGTCCTTTCTTCCCAGGTTTATTCTGGGAATTATTTTTGGTTACCTGGTAGTGTGGAGTCACTCATTATGGCCGGCCATAATAGCACATTTTCTAAATAATCTGCTGGCAGTAATTTATTATCAATTACATTATAATGGTAAAATAGGGAATGAGCCGGAGATGATCGGATCACCCGGTTACGGATTATATCTGGGATTTTTAAGTTTAATGATCTCGATGGGTATAATTTATCTGATATTCAGAAAAACCACTGATAAAAAAGACCTTAGATCAAACTATACTGACACGAACTGAATTTAGAAGCTGAGGATCATTCAATTCATTTTTTCTATAAACATATACTATACCATACTCAGATGCTTTTTCCCTCCTAAGATTATCAGGAAGCCCTTTATATGTATTTTCAATTTCATTCCATAATAGCTGAATTAACTGATCAGCCCTGGTTCTTTTTTCGTTTAACTCCGTCTGCGCCCGTAAAGCTCTCCTTTTAAGGCTGTTCTGATATCCATATATCTCGTAGAATTTATCGTAATGCACTTTAACAAGCGCAATGGTAGGATTACTGATATATGCCTTCCCCTCCATTTTTCTTTGCTGTTCTCCGTCAATGATCTTTTTACCCCAATCAATAATCTCTTCATCCGCATTTAAAGATGGTATTTTCTTCTCGTCTTCCGGAAGATTAAAATATGTTCTGGTATCAGGGGGAAGATCTCCGCGAATAATTGCCATATCAACAACCTGAATAAAGTGAGAAATATATAGTTTTGCCTTCCGGGCAAACCGTACATAATCTTTATTCTTCTCCAGTTGATTGTTGTAAGCCATTTTATATTCTGACAAGGCATGTTCATATGAAGGTAATATAATCTGTATCTTCTGAAATGTGCTCTGAGAATATGCCAGCTTAAACGGCGGAAGGGCCTGACCTTTTTTTTGTGCACTATATAATGCTTTCAGCCTTGCACTGTCAGTATTGGGAAGACGACGATATGGCATGTTGATAATTTTGTTAGCTGATTGTTAATAAAATGAGGACATGATGCGAATATAATTAATATAATATATAATCCAAAGGTATTCGCAATACGTTCGTCAAAAATTTTTAATTATTTTTTAACGGACAATAATGATTATTTTTACCTTTCTAAAATTTTTATTCATAAAACATCCGTATTCAATTTATTTTTCTTAAAATTAGCATGAGTTCAATGTAAATTATTAACCCAATAACCCATTAACCTAATAACCAATTAACCCATTAACCTAATAACCAATTAACCCATTAAACCCCTAACCTAATCCACCCACCATGTTCGATCCATCTGTTTATACCAGGCGCCGTGAAGAATTACGAAAAAAAATGGATTCCGGAATTCTTCTGTTCCCGGGGAATAACGAAAGTCCTATGAACTATAGAGCCAATACCTATCATTTCCGGCAGGACAGTACTTTCCTTTATTATTTTGGGCTTGACTTTCCGGGATTTAATGCGATATGCGATATTGATGAGGGTAAAGACATTGTTTTTGCCGACGATCTCACTATTGACGATATTATCTGGATGGGCGGTCAGCCTTCAGTAGCAGAAAGAGCTTCAAGAGCAGGCATTACCATTACACAACCTGAGAAAGCATTAAAAGAATATCTCAAAGTATGTTTAAATAAAGGCAGGAAAATACATATCCTCCCCCCTTACAGGGATGAACAGCTTTTGTATCTCTCTGATCTGTTGAATATTGATATACAAAAGATAAATGATCTGGTCTCTGTGCCCTTTGCGAAGGCCGTGGTTTCCATGCGGGAAATCAAAGATGAGCATGAAATTTATCAGATAGAACATGCTGTTGACACTGCATATAAAATGCATACAAGGGTTATGAAAATGGCGCAACCGGGAATATGGGAACGGGAAATTGCCGGAATAATAGAAGGTATAGCCCTGGCCGACGGAGGGCCGGTAGGTTTTCCGGTTATACTGAGTATGGACGGACAGATCCTTCATAATCATTTCCATGGCAACCTTCTTAAAGAAGGACGGCTCCTGTTAACTGATGCCGGATGTGAAAGTGCATTGCACTACACAAGTGATATCACACGTACAGTACCTGTTGGAGGCAGATTTGCCCAAAAGCAAAAAGAAATTTATGAGATCGTTCTGAATGCTAACATAAAAACCATTGCGGCAATAAAACCTGGCGTTACAAACAGGGAATTACATCTTTATGCAACTGAAATTATCACGGATGGATTAAAGCAACTGAGGCTTATGACCGGAGATACCAAAGAAGCTATTAATGCCGGTGCACACGCATTGTTTTTTCCTCATGGTATTGGTCATATGCTGGGACTTGATGCGCATGACATGGAAAACCTGGGAGAAAAATATGTGGGATATGATGATAACGTACAACGAAGCGACCAATTCGGGCTGGCTTATCTGAGGTTTGCCAAAATGCTCAAGCCAGGCTTTGTTCTGACTGTTGAACCTGGAATATATTTTATTCCTTCCCTGATAGAACTATGGAAAAAAGAGAAGAAACACAGCGAATTTATTAATTATACAAATCTGGAATCGTATCTTGATTTTGGGGGTATACGCATTGAAGATGATATCCTTGTTACTGATACCGGTCACCGGGTTCTGGGAAAGCCTATTCCTAAAACCGTAAGCGAGATTGAGAATATCATGACATTGTAACAACTAATTCCTTCTGATACTTATCTGACTATTGCTTTATAGTACTCCCTGTTCATTCTGGCAATATCTGAAAGTTTTATTCCTTTAGGACATTCTGCCTCGCATGCGCCTGTATTACTGCAACTGCCGAATCCCAGCTCATCCATTTTTGCAACCATATTAAGCACTCTGTTCTTAGCTTCCGGTTGTCCCTGTGGTAAAAGTGATAATTGAGATATTTTTGCAGATATAAAAAGCATAGCCGATGCATTTTTGCATGCTGCCACACAGGCACCGCACCCAATACATTCTGCAGAATCCATCGCCATATCAGCCACAATCCCCGGAATGGGGATTGTATTGGCATCAACTGCATTCCCTGTATTAAGAGAAATATACCCTCCTTCCATCATGATTTTGTCAAATGCACTTCTGTCTACGATAAGATCCTTTATTACAGAGAAAGTTCGTGCACGCCAGGGTTCAATTATAATAGTATCTTTATTCCTGAATTTCCGCATATGCAACTGGCAAACTGTTACAAGTTCATCCGGCCCGTGAGGTCTTCCATTTATATACAGGCTGCAACATCCGCAAATGCCTTCCCTGCAGTCATGATCAAAAGCTACAGGATCCTCATCAGATAGAATGAGCTGCTCATTTAAAATATCCAGCATCTCAAGAAATGAACAGTCGGGCGAAATATCCCCAACCCGGTAACTTACAAATTTCCCCTTTGACACAGCATCTTTTTGCCGCCATATTTTTAATGTGAAATCCATATTATTTGTAACTTCTTTGTTCTACCTGTATAAATTCAAAATTCAGAGGTTCCTTATGCAGGAAAGGTTCATTCCCTTTACCTTTATATTCCCAGGCTGCAACATAACTAAAATTCTTATCATCTCTCAGGTTTTCACCATCCAACGTATGAAACTCTTCCCTGAAATGTCCGCCGCATGACTCTGACCGGTGCAGGGCATCTCTGGCGATGAGTTCGCCCAGCTCAAGAAAATCAGCTACCCTGGCCGCTTTTTCAAGTTCAGTATTCATCATTAAAAGGTCTCCGGGAACTTTAACTTCTTTCCAGAATTCTTCCTTTAACTCACTGATAAGAATAATTGCCTTTTTTAATCCGGTTTCATTTCTTGCCATACCTGCATAATCCCACATTATCTTACCAAGCTTTTTGTGAAACGAATCAACAGTAGCATGGCCCTTTATATTTATTAATCTGTTTAGCCGCTTTTTTACATCCTCTTCCGCTTTTAAAAATTCAGGCGTGTCAGTAGGGGAAAGCCTTGTTGTTATATCGGTATAAAGATAATTCTGAATAGTATAGGGTAGTATGAAGTATCCATCTGCCAATCCCTGCATAAGTGCTGAAGCTCCAAGCCGGTTAGCTCCGTGATCTGAAAAATTGGATTCTCCTATTGAATATAATCCCGGTATGGTTGTCATTAATTCATAGTCAACCCATAACCCTCCCATGGTGTAATGGATAGCAGGGTAAATCATCATTGGTGTTTTGCAAGGATCCTCATCAACAATTTTTTCGTACATCTGGAAAAGGTTTCCATATTTACCCATTATCTTTTTTAACCCCTGTTGTTCCATGGCATCCCTTAGATCAAGATATACAGCCAGTCCGGTGGCCCCAACGCCATAACCCTCATCACACCTTTCCCTGGCAGCACGGGATGCAACATCACGTGGCACCAGGTTGCCAAATGCCGGATACTTTCTCTCAAGATAGTAGTCCCTGTCTTCCTCCCTGATGTCTTCAGCCTTTAATTGCCCATTCCTGATTTTCTGAACATCATCCATCTTCCCGGGCACCCATAACCTTCCGTCATTACGCAGGCTTTCGCTCATTAGTGTCAGTTTCGACTGGTAATCGCCATGCACGGGTATACATGTCGGGTGTATCTGAACAAAACAGGGATTACCAAAAAAAGCGCCACGTTTATAACTCTGCCAGACAGCGGAAACATTGGCTCCCATTGCCATAGTAGAGAGAAAATAGGTGTTCCCGTATCCTCCTGTCCCTAAAATAACAGCATGGGCAGCATGTCTTTCAATCTCACCACTTATAAGGTTCCTGGTAATAATACCTCTTGCCTTGCCATCAATTATTACCAGATCCAGCATTTCAGTTCTTGGATACATTTTTACCCTGCCCAGTTTAACCTGTCTCATCAGGGCCCCGTACGCTCCCAATAACAATTGCTGACCGGTTTGTCCTCTTGCATAAAATGTTCTTGAAACCTGTGCTCCACCAAAAGAACGGTTTGCCAGATATCCGCCGTAATCGCGGGCAAAAGGCACACCCTGTGCCACACAATGATCGATTATTTTATTGCTTACTTCTGCAAGCCTGTAGACGTTGGCTTCCCTCGAACGATAATCCCCTCCCTTGATAGTATCAAGAAACAAACGGGAAATACTGTCACCGTCATTCTGATAATTTTTCGCCGCATTAATACCCCCCTGAGCAGCTATACTGTGTGCTCTTCGCGGACTATCCTGGTAACAAAATACTTTTACTTTAAATCCCAGTTCCCCCAGTGTGGCTGCAGCTGATGTTCCTGCCAATCCTGTCCCGATAACTATTATTTCCAGCTTGCGTTTATTACCCGGACTTATCAGGTGCTGGGATGCCTTATAATTCTCCCATTTATTCTCTAATAAACCGGCAGGTATTTTTGAATTTATATATTCCATCCTGGTAAAAATTCTTAACTGTACTACTGTTTAAAATAAATAACTATCGGAATAAGCGAAAAACCAATAACAATAACAAATGTGTAAATAATTCCAACTACCTTAATGAAGGGGGTATATTTTTCATGATTCAGGCCTAAAGTCTGAAAGGCAGATTGAAATCCATGTATCAAATGAAACCCCAGGAAAAGAAATGCCGCAATATAAAATAATACTACCCACCCTATTCTGAATTTGCCTGTTACCAGTGCCCCCAAATCATGGAACACCTTTCCGTCATAGATTACTTCCTGTACTTCCCCGAATATTTTTGCCCGAAAATAAAAATCAAATAAATGAATAACCAGAAAAACAAAAATTATTGCGGCAGTATGAATCATATATTTAGAAAAGAAGGAGGTTTGCTCATTATTTTCAACCTTATACCCCACAGGCCTGGCAATCCAATTAAGAATCTGAAGGTAACCACTATAAATGATATGCAATAATAATCCTCCAAAAAGGACAATTTCAAAGACTTTAATAATAACGTTACTCCCCATAAAATGAGCGGCAATATTATAATACTGCCTGTCCTCAAAAAGGATCAGCAGGAGATTTATACTCATATGTACCAGCAAAAATGTAATAAGGAATAACCCGGCCAGTGCAACAAATAGTTTTTTACCGATTGATGATGATAATACTGAAGCCATAATATGTATTACTATTTACATCTCCAGGTGGATCAGATATAAAGATACCCTTATATAATCCCTTCCTTTAAATGAGTGGAAAAATAATAATTATTTCATTACCTGCAGCAGATAACGTGATAATATTAGTTTCCGGCAAGGTATAAATTCTTACCAAAATTGAAATAATATTGATTAACGAAAACTTAATTCCATGTTGATTTTAAATTATTTAACCATATAAATATCTGTTAGTATAACAACAAAATAATCAAATCTTTCAGGTGGCAGATTGATTTGATTACTATTTTTGCAATACGGTAATTCTTTATATATATTTTATTATGCAAACATTACAGTACAATAATACCGTTGTCTTCTATTCCACATACGGCAACCCTGAAAACCCTGCAGTTATGTTACTTCATGGTTATCTTGAATCCATGATGATATGGACAGATACAGCGAGGGACCTTCAGGATGAATTTTTTGTCATAACTCCCGATATTCCGGGTCATGGACTGTCAGAAGTATTAAGTGAAGTCCATACGATGGAGGAAATGGCTCAGGTTATTAATACTATTATGGAAGAGCTTGCTATTCAAAAGGTCCATCTGGTCGGACATTCCATGGGTGGATATATTACACTCGCTTTCCGGGAATTGTTCCCTCAAAAGTTGCTTTCTTTTACACTATTTCACTCTCATTGTTTTGCCGATCCGGAAGAGAAAAAAATAAACCGTGAAAGGGAAATTGAACTTATAAAATCAGGCAAAAAAGAACTGATCATTAACAACCACGTCCCTAATCTGTTTGCAGATGGTAATTTAACCAGATGTACAGCCGGGATGGAATTAGTAAAGAAATCGGCCATGGAAACCCCTGACAAAGGTATAATTGCTCTTCTTAAAGGGATGAAGAACAGATCTGACAAATCTCATCTTCTGAAACAAGGTGGGATACCCGGTTTATTACTTACCGGGAGTTTTGATAAACTTATATCTGTAAATGTGAACGACAGGATAATGACCTTTGCAAAAGACATGGTAAGAGTTGACCTGAATAAAAGCGGCCATATGGGAATGATGGAAGAAAAGGGTAAAGCGGTGCAGGAGCTCAGGAATTTCTTCGTGAATATTAAAACATCTCTATAGCTTTGAGCAAGGTATTATCTATCTGCTGAATAATCGGATAAAAACCTTCATTATCAATGATGTTTCTGGCAATATATGCTTTAAGCTGGGTTTTAATAATGTTTTCAGAAATACGCAGATCTTTATAATCCGGTTTTACCTCATTCTTACTGGCATATTGAATAAATTCCCGGTAATAATCTGTTTTATCGAGGTAATCTGATATCTCTTTTGCTGTTTTCAGTTCTTTTAATTTGCTCCGGTTACTGTCGGTATAATCAAATGCAAACCGGTAGATCAATCCCAGGCTTCTGACTTTAATAAAATAGTCCGTTATCCCTGTAGTGTCGTATGGAATAAAAACATCAGGCATAATTCCGCCACCTCCATATACAATTTTACCACCGGGAGTAACATATTTTAAAGAGTCAAATAATTTTATACTATCTTCATTTTCAAACTCACCATGAAGAAACCTTGCGTCGATATCCTCATAATATTTATTCCTTTCCCCGTTTGCATATGGTTTTTGAATACTCCTGCCTGTGGGAGTATAATACCTGGCGATGGTTAAGCGTAAGGCAGAACCATCGTTGAACTGAACCTGTTCCTGAACAAGCCCTTTCCCGAATGAACGTCTTCCTGCAATGGTACCCCTGTCATTATCCTGAATAGCTCCTGCAAGAATTTCACTGGCTGATGCTGAAAATTCATCAATAAGAATTATGAGTTCATCATTCTTACATATACCTTTTGACGTGGAAATCACTTCATATCTTGAGCGGGCTTTCCCCTGGGTATATACAATGAGTTTGTCAGCTTCCAGAAACTGATCGGCTATCTTTGTGGCTGCATCCATTAACCCGCCGCCATTTGATCTCAGATCGAGTATTAATTTATTCATCCCTTTATTGTGAAGCTTTTCGATGCTTTTCATAAACTCATTATAGGTTGTCTGGGAGAAACTGTTAATTTTAATATACCCTGTATTTTCATTGATCATATATGCAACATCAACACTGTAAAGAGGAATATCATCTCTTTTTATTTCAAATTCAATCAGTTGCTTCTCTCCCTTTCTTAACACACTTACGCGTACCAGTGTCCCTTTTGGACCCCGCAATTTACCAACAACTGAATCGGTCGGCATCTGCACTCCCGAAACAGTAATATCATTGACCTTAATTATACGGTCACCGGGCAAAATTCCAACAATCTCTGAAGGTCCGTTAGGTATTGTATTAATGACAGCCACCGTATCATCAGTCATATTGAACTGAATGCCAATACCACTGAAATTACCTACAATAGGTTCATTATATTTTACTATGTCTTTAGCCGGAATATAAACGGAATGAGGATCAAGGTTCTCAAGGATGTAAGGTATTGTATTTTCAGTGACAACTTCAATATTCACTGTATCAACATATTCTTTTTCGATGTAATTTAAGAGTGAAGTGATTTTATATGTACGTGGAACAAGTGAAAAGCTGCTCTTTTCTCCCAATATACCGATGGATTTTCTGGCTTTCCTGCCTTCCGGCAAAATAGAATTCCCGGAATGAAGAGCAGACCCCATCCAGTATCCTGCAAGAATTCCAATTATCAGGATGGCTGAAACAATAAGGGGGATGTAAATGTCTTTCAGCTTTCTCATACTTTTAACTTACAGAAATAAAAGTTATTTCAATGCCGGCTTTCTGCAATAGTTCAACACCGTCATTCTGTCTGTAAAGGTCAGAATATACCACACGTTTAATACCCGACTGAATGATCAGCTTCGCACATTCCATACATGGAGAAGATGTGACATACAGGGTGGCTCCTTCACTTGAATTGTTTGATTTGGCAACTTTTGTAATCGCATTGGCTTCAGCATGAAGAACATATGGCTTTGTCATATTGTTTTCATCCTCGCAGATATTCTCAAACCCTTCCGGAGTCCCGTTATAACCATCGGAAATGATCATCTTCTCCTTTACAATAATTGCCCCTACCTGTCTGCGTTTACAATACGAATTTTTAGACCATATTTCAGCCATCTGGAGATATCGTTTGTCTAATTCCAATTGTTTGGCATGGGAATACATAGCGGGATAAAAATCAAATATTACAAATCACGGCATTTACAGAATTGCAAATATAGCGTTTTTGTTACAGAGATGCGAACTGTTAACAGGTGATTTTAATTGTTAAATCCTTACCCTGTTGTGATTCCGCTTTGATCCTTTATTTGCTGACCGGAAATTCTTTTCATACGGTCTATCAGACCTTATCATGTCTGAACGGTTCAAAACAACCGGCACATTATCGTAACTCAGATTTTTAAAGGATGATTCAATTTCTTTTGTATACCGGCTGTCCGTTTCAAAAAAAGAAAAATTACGCTCAATATCTATTTTCCCGATTTCTATATTACGAATGCGGGTTTGTGAATTTATCAGTGCGATCAGCTTCAATGCATTGATATTACGTTTTGAACCCAGATTTATATGAAACCTGGAAAATGTAACATCTTTTCTTCCTCTTTCAGGTCTGTTGTTCTTTCCTGAACGCGAGTATGATTTATCGTTATATCCGTTATCTTTTCTGTCTTTCCTGTCTCTTCCCCTGTTATTTCCTGATTCCTTTTCCACACTATTTACAACATTAAGATCCGGAGCGTTTTTATAAAATGTCAGAAACCTGTTAAACTCATTTGAGACAAACAACTTGATAAGTTCTTCCTTACTTAAATGATCAAACTTCTGATAAATCGCTGGCATATATTTTTCAATTTGTGATTCATTCACTTTAACATTTTCAATCTTGTCGATCATGCTAAGGAGTTGTGCTTCACATATTTCCTTACCGTCAGGAACTCTTTTTCGTTCCATGGATTTACCCAGCAGTTTTTCCAGTTCTCTTATTTTACTATTTTCCCGGGTATGAATTATTACTGCAGAAATACCTTCTTTATTTGCCCTGCCGGTTCTTCCGCTACGGTGAATATATACTTCAGGTTCATCAGGAAGGTTGTAATTAATAATATGACTAAGATCATTTACGTCAAGACCCCTGGCAGCCACATCAGTGGCAACAAGCAACTGAAGATATCCCGAACGGAAACGTTTCATAACGTGGTCTCTTTGTGATTGTGACAGATCTCCGTGTAGAGAATCAGCATTATAGCCATCCGCCATAAGTTTCTCCGCAACATCTTTTGTCTCCTGCCTTGTCCTGCAGAATACTATTCCATAAATATCAGGATTCATATCAACAATACGCTTCAGGGCATTATACCTGTCCCTGCTTTGCACCATGTAAACCTGATGGTGTACCTTATCTGCTCCTGTATTTCTTTTACTGGTTGAAATCTCCAGGGTATTTTTCAAAAACTTACCGGTAAGTGCAGTTATATCGGGAGACATGGTTGCAGAAAAGAGAAGTGTTTGTTTTTCATATGGAGTTTCCGCCATAATAGTATCCAGGTCATCTCTGAAACCCATACTCATCATCTCATCCGCTTCATCCAGCACTAACCATCTGATATTATTTATTTTAAGCACTTTTCTCCGGATCAGGTCCAGTGTTCTCCCTGGTGTTCCCACAACTACGTGAGCTCCGGATTTTAATCCTTTTATCTGCATTTCAATACTTGCGCCCCCGTAAACAGCCAGGGTGCGAAATTCCGGAATGTACCTTGAATAACTTTCCATGTCTTTGCAGATCTGAATACAGAGTTCACGAGTAGGACAAAGAATAAGTGATTGAATATGCTTTGATGAAATATCCGTCATTTCAATGAGCGGGAGCCCAAACGCAGCAGTCTTTCCTGTTCCGGTCTGTGCCAGCGCAATTATATCCCTGTCTGAAGAAAGAAATGCAGGTATTGTTTTAACCTGAACGGGCGTCGGTGTGCTAAACCCCATTTCTTCAACAGCCTTTATCAATTCATTTCTCAAACCCGATTCATTAAAATTTTGCATTTTGTTTTATCTTAATTTTAAAAGGGCTCTCCACAAAGTAAAAATATATTTAACCATTTTCCAGACAACCTTATTCAGTATTATTTATTATGATTGGAAGTAAACCTAGAGATAGACCAAGAGTATATTGTATTAATCGCCTTTAGATAAACAGCGCGCAAAGATAATCTTATTTTACTAATAAACAACAATATTTTTTCGTGGAATGCGAAACACGAAAGAGGACCAGAAATCAAACCTGATACCCTGTTATCTTAATTAACCTGATATCACTAAACCTGACCAAAGCCCAACCATAAAAAACTTCTTTAATTAACCACAGAAAAATATTATCTTTGCGAACCCAATAATCGCCCGGATGGCGGAATTGGTAGACGCGCTGGTCTCAAACACCAGTGGCAGCAATGCTGTGCCGGTTCGACCCCGGCTCCGGGTACAGAAATATAATATATTTCAAGAATTTTTACGAAGTTTTATCAACCTTAGAAAACCAAACACCTTTCACTTAATTTTTAAGTACTTGCAATTTCATGGATTTTATTGTAATTCTTCTCATTGCTATCGGCTTAAGTTTCGACACATTTGCCGCTTCAATTTGCATTGGACTGACTGTAAAACAGATCAGATTCCTGCAAGCCCTTAAAATTGCAACAATATTGTCTGCTTTCCAGGCAGTAATGCCTGTTATCGGATGGTTCCTGGGATCCCAGATAAAAGACCAGATCAGCCATATTGACCATTGGATTGCATTCGGACTGCTTTCATTGGTTGGATTAAAAATGATCAGGGAAAGCATACAGAGAAAAAGTGAAGGCAATCATTCAGACCCGTCCAAACTTTTTGTTATCATTGGAATAGCCGTTGCAACCAGCATCGACGCTCTTATAGCCGGGGTGAGTTTTGCATTTATTGAAATGAATATTCTGATCTCTGCCGCAACCATCGGCCTGATAACCGGTATTGCCGCCATGCTGGGAATGTTGTTCGGGAAAAAAGCCGGCCAGAAACTGGGGAAGAAAATGGAATTCCTGGGAGGAATAATTCTAATCGGGATCGGGATCAAAATACTTCTTGAGCATCTTCACTAAAACGTTTATTTATGAGCACCTCTAAAATTAATTATTCTCAAGTATCTTAAATAACTCATCCAGTTTAGGAGTGAGAATTATTTCCGTGCGTCTGTTTTTTCTTCTTGCCTCAGGAGTATTCGCCGGATCAACCGGAAGAAATTCCCCATGACCGGCAGCAGTTAACCGCCTCGGATCAATTCCGGATCCATCCAGCAAAATTCTTACTATTGATGTCGCTCTCATAACGCTCAGGTCCCAGTTATCCTTTATTGCCGCCCCTTTCATGATTGGAACATTGTCTGTATGGCCTTCGATCATAATGTTAATATCAGGATTCTGCTCGAGCACTTTTACCAGTCGTTTAAGGGCAACAACTCCCCTTGGATCAACCTCTGTACTGCCTGATTTAAACAGCAATTGTTCTTCAAGTGAAACATATACCTTCCCGTTTTTAAGCTCAACTGTCAGCCCCTGACCTTCAAATCCGTATAGTGCGTTGGCAACTATTTCACGTAATGCATTCACTGCCGAATCTTTTCGGTATAGTATTTTTTCCAGTTCTGCCAACCGTACATTACGTGCTTCCAATTCTGCACTTAACCGGTTAAGATCATTCCTTTCCGAACTCACAGCAAGCTCCAGTTCCCTTAATCTTGCCTCCTTCTTTTGCAGATCTTCCTGCGTCGACTGCAACTCATTTAACAAGCGCCTGGTTTCACGTGCACTTCCCTGCAATAAAGCATCATTGGCCGACTGCAGATCTTCATATCTTTTATTTAATTGCACCAGATCATTCTTAAGCTTATTTATTTCTTCATAACGCCTGACACTATCAGCGACAAACCTGATCTTCTCTTTTTCAACCACCTCACGATGTGCCTTCATCTCAGTATTTTCCACTGTAAGACGTTCATTTTCTGCCATAAGCTGATTTCTCTCCTTATCGAGTGATATGCTTTTGTCGTTTACCTCCCTGAATTGCTGTGTAGGGACACAAGATGTCAATCCGAGAATAAATACCGCCAGATATGTTATACAATTCCTCATATCGAATAATTTTTAAGTATTAACACGAAAATTAATGATATATTGTGAAATTCACACATCAAAATATTAACATTGAATAAAGGCTCCCCATTATAACACAGGTCAATTATAGAATTGCGCCCTTATGCATTTCGTACAGGGGCTGTCTCATAAATGTTTTTAACCACTAAGGACTCAGCGCCTCCGCAGAGCAGCTTCAGCGCTCGCGGAAAGTAAACACAAAGGACACAAGTGTATATCTCTGATATGCAACACTTTGCGTTCTTTGTGTTATCCTTTGTGCCATTTGTGGTTGAACATATTTTGACTTATGAGACAGCCCCTCTACATAAAAAATCTCCACTCCACATTCCTCCAATAGTCCCCCGCATAATCAATTCCGATTCGTGTGGCGCAATGAATTTCAGGAGCACGTATTCCTTTCTCCAACCATATCCTTTCTGAATTCACAACTGATTCCCCATTAAAACTACTATCAATTTTCAATGCCCGGCTTACTTTTCCCGGCCCGCTTATATGCTGAACACCTCTTATCAATACCGCCTGGGGATCATTAATATCTCCGGTAACAATATTCATCATCCAGTACATTCCATAAATTAAATATATATACAATTCCCCCCCGGCATGATACATAACTTCAGTACGCTTTGTTCTTCCTTTGCTGGCATGACAGGCTAAATCTTCCTCTCCACGATAAGCTTCCACTTCTGTAATAATCCAGTCCGAGCGTATTCCGTTTATTATCCTCACCAGTTTTTTCCCTATCAGCCCGGGAGCAACTTCTAAAACGTCGCGCTGAAAAAAAGTGCTATTAAGCTTATTATTAATCATCTATAACAGTTAACTATCTTTCCGCTCTTCAATTCCAAAAATTAATAATGAATAAAAAAATGCAAATAATGATACGCCGGTCTGTGTCTCTAAAGTATCATCAGAAAGCATGGAAAGGAACATAATGAATAAAAAGATACGAATCATAAAATTCTTCCATCTTTTCCTGATAAAAACCGGCAACAGAATAGCTGACAAAAAAAACATCAATCCTGCAATTCCAAACGTCACTAAAATTGTAAGATACTGATTATGGGGATATTTTCTCAGTTTCTCCGGCATTAAAGGGTAATTTTTCCTGTAATAATTGTTTAGTTCAATTTTAATATCACCCGTACCTGTTCCAAATACAGGATTCGCGAGGAAAATTGAAAAGGCAGCTTTTCCGTACAATAACCGCTGTGATACGGAATGATCCCCCGGTTCTTTTCCCTTTTTAAACCGGTCAATCTCCCATATTATTTCATAAATTCTAGGGTATAAACTAAAGCGGCTCTTAAATAGATAATTCGTTAATCCGTTTTCAATAGCAGCAATATCTTCTGAGGTTAACTGATTCAGCCCTGCCTTATCTTTTCTCAATCCTTTTGAGCTTAAATAACGTATCAAAGTGTATTTTATATCCTGTCCGCGTTTATCTCTCCCATCATAATCCAATGCGCTCATTTTATTCCAGTTTTCCCGAAGTTCTTCTTCCGATAAATATATCCATACAAAATTCCCGTTTTCTGCCTCAACAGAAATGGTATCATGATAATAAATACTTCCTGAAACAGAATATTTTTCCAGAGATGAAAAATCAATTGTTTCCCTGTAATAAAAGCGTCCGACTGATCTCGAAATGTACGACATTAAAATCAGGGGGCCGGTGATCAGTAAGACACGAATTATGAATCTGGGAGCAACATTCTCAATTTTACCGGCATAATACCAGATTACAACAAGGAAGCAGATTCCAAAGATAACCAGTCCGGTAAATGATTTGAGAATAAAAAGAAAAGCTATTAAACATAAACACATAACTGAATAACTAAACTTCCACGGAGTAGATGAAAATTCCCTTTTTTCTTCGTTTACAATAAAATGCATTAAAATAAAAACGGAAAATACCACCATTAAAGAAAGCCTGATATGTGATATGAATATGGATATTTGTCTTATATCGGAAAATTCGTATCGGACAATATTAAAAAATATGGCGGAAGAAAAAAGTGCACTGATAAAGGCTCCGCCGACAAAGGCAAGAACAATGATTTTCAACTCTTTATATGTAAAAGGGTTGGAAGTGCCGATAATTACAGGAAGTAATAAAAGCGGTAATTTAATCTTCAGGCAATGTAAAGCATATTCAAAATCAGAAGTTATGATTAGTCCGGCAATGTAAAGCAAGTACAAGGATGAAAAGATAAGGACAGATCTGTTGTGCTTTAAAATCTTCAATTTCCTTTTGAAATTTCCTTCCGTTATCCAGTTGAGAGTAAGCAGTATCTCGATAAAACTTACTGAAAATATGGAGAGGGGAAGACTGGCTGCCAGCAATAAAATAAGGATAAAGTAAATCTGCCGGTTTATCTTTTTAAAATCAAATTTCTCCACCATTACCCTGAATTTGCAAATTACCGGTTAAATTAATGATTTTTTCAAATAAGTTGGATCAAAAATGTATATTGTACGCCTTACTACTTTTTCATACCCTGAATTACATTTATTTTTTGCCATAAATTGTTGGATATAAAAAATAATTGTACTTTTGCAATCCACAATTTTCAGGAGATAATTTAGACAAATAATTGATTTAATTAAAAATATAATAAATTGGACACACTGAGTTATAAGACGGTTTCGGCAAATAAATCCACTGTCAGAAAGAATTGGTTGCTGGTTGATGCTAATGATGAGATCCTGGGACGGCTTGCTTCAAAAGTGGCATTTATGCTCAGGGGAAAGCACAAACCCGATTTCACTCCCCATGTTGACTGTGGTGATAATGTAATTGTAATTAATGCTGAGAAAGTCAGGCTTACCGGAAATAAAATGACTGACAAGCAGTATGTGCGTCACACAGGTTATCCCGGCGGGCAAAGGTTTACAAATCCCAAAGCCTTACTTGAAAAGAACCCTTCAGCAATCATTGAGAAAGCAGTGAAAGGCATGCTTCCTAAAAGCCGTTTGGGCAGTGCCATATTTAAGAACCTTTATGTGTATGCAGGGAGTGTACATCCTCATGAAGCACAGAATCCTTCAACAGTAAACTTAAACGATATTATTAAATAATATATGGAAATAACAAATACGATAGGACGCAGAAAATCAGCTGTTGCGCGTGTTTATATAAGCGAAGGCAAGGGGCAGATCATTGTAAATGACAAGGATTACAAGTCATATTTTCCAGGAGAACATTTACACTATGTAATAGAGCAGCCTCTGCATACCTTGCAGATAAGAGATAAATATGACATTAAGGTAAACCTTACCGGAGGTGGAATAAAAGGACAGGCTGAAGCACTAAGGCTTGCTATCGCAAGAGCACTTGTTAAAATTGACCCTGAAAATAAAGTCACCTTAAAATCTCAGGGATTTCTCACAAGGGATCCCCGTGAGGTGGAACGTAAAAAACCCGGGCAGCCAAAAGCAAGGAAAAGATTCCAGTTCAGTAAACGCTAATACGAAATTTTGTTTAGTATCTAAATTGAAGGGACTTCCCACGAAATTTCAACTCCGGAACTACCCTTCAATTGCAATAACGAATGTAAACAAATCTTTAAATATATGCCTAAACCAACATTTGACGAATTACTTGATGCAGGTGTACACTTTGGTCACCTTAAACGCAAGTGGAACCCTAACATGGCTCCTTACATCTTTATGGAAAAAAATGGTATTCACATCATTGATCTTCATAAAACCATTGAAAAGCTTGAAGAAGCGGCAGCAGCAATGAAACAGATTGCAAAATCAGGAAGGAAAATACTCTTTGTTGCCACAAAAAAACAGGCAAAAGACCTCGTCTCAGAAACGGTAAGCCGGATAAATATGCCCTATGTCACAGAAAGATGGCCGGGAGGTATGCTTACCAATTTCCCGACAATAAGAAAAGCCGTGAAGAAAATGTCTTCTATTGATAAAATGGCGACGGATGGTACCTTCGACACTTTATCAAAGAGAGAGAAACTCCAGGTAACACGTCAGCGTGCAAAACTTGAGAAAAACCTCGGAAGCATCGCTGACCTCACCAGATTGCCGGCTGCTATGTTTATAGTGGATATTCTCAAGGAAAATATAGCCGTAAGGGAAGCCAACAGGCTTAATATTCCTGTTTTTGCTATTGTTGATACAAACTCAGATCCAAATCAGGTTGATTTCCCCATTCCTGCCAATGATGACGCTTCCAAATCTGTTTCATTGATACTGGAATACCTCTGTGAAGCTATCTATGAAGGATTAAATGAAAGAAAACTTGAAAAAGATAAAGAGAGTCCGGGAAAAGAAAAGAAAGACCAGGATGAAAAACCGGTTGTTAAAAAAGTTAAAGCGAAATCTGTTATCCTTGTGAAGGAAGAGGAAGAAGATGTCGCTACAGCAGAAGCAATCCCTGACGATATTCAGGAAGATGCAGACGAAGAATCTTTGGAAGAAGCAACATTGAAGCTTCCTGTTAATAAGGAAATTGATGATGAGGAAATTGATGGAGAGCCGGTTTTAAAGAAAGTCCTCACCAAAAAAGCTCCACCGAAAAAAGTTGCTCCTAAAGGTAAACTGGAAGAATAATTTAAAAAATATAATATTATGTCAACAATAAATGCAGCTGATGTCAGCAAATTAAGAAAAGCCACAGGTGCCGGAATGATGGATTGTAAAAAAGCTCTCTCCGAATCAGATGGTGATTTTGACAAGGCTATAGATATTATCCGTAAGAGAGGTCAGCTGGTGGCAAATAAACGTGCCGACAGAGAAGCAACAGAAGGCGTAGTGCTTGCAAAAGTTGCTGATAACAAGGGAGTTATGGTCAGCCTGAATTGTGAAACGGATTTTGTGGCAAAGAATGTTGATTTTGTTAAACTCGCAGAATCGATCCTGAACCTTGCCTTTTCCAAATATCCTGCCAATATTGAAGAATTGAAATCTCTCACCCTGGATTCCAAAACCGTTGCTGATATACTTATGGAACAAATCGGAATTATCGGAGAAAAAATAGATATCGGTTATTATGATAAAATAGAAGCTCCTGCGGTTGTTCCCTATATTCACATGGATAAGAAACTGGCCACTCTTGTTGGTTTTAACAAAAAAGTTAATGAACAGGTGGGGAAGGATGTGGCTATGCAGGTAGCAGCAATGGCTCCGGTTGCAGTCGATAGAACTGACGTTCCAAAAGATATTATTGAAAAAGAAAGGGAAATCGGAAGAGAACAGGCACGCATGGAAGGAAAACCGGAAGAAATTCTTGATAAAATAGCTGAAGGGAAACTTAATAAGTTCTTTAAGGAGTTTACTCTTCTTAACCAGGAATTTACAAAAGACAGTAAAAAAACTATCGCTCAATACCTCAAGGAATCTGATACAGAACTAAAGGTTACCGGTTTCCTCAGGTTCTCTCTTAAACAATAATAAAAATTTTCTTCCCTTTGTGACACCCTTGGTGTTCCTTTGTGGTTAAATACGTTATTAACTTAACCACAAAGGACCACAAAGGATTAATTGCTTTCACCTCCTTAATATTCCCCATTTTTTCCTATCTTCGGGTTTTAAGATAACTAACTTATGACCGCATATAACCGTATACTCCTTAAATTAAGCGGGGAAGCCCTGATGGGAGAACAGAAATATGGAATTGAGCCCCAAAGATTGGCAGATTATGCCGATGATATTAAAGTGGCAATATCAACAGGTGTGCAGATTGCCATAGTGATAGGAGGAGGAAATATTTTCAGGGGGTTAAAAGGAACAGGACAAGGTTTCGACAGGGTCAGAGGGGACTATATGGGAATGCTCGCAACTGTTATCAATGGCCTTGCATTACAATCTGCCCTGGAATCAGCTGGTATTACTTCCAGAGTTTTTACCTCTGTACGAATGGAACCATTTGCTGATTATTATAACAGAGACAAGGTAGTTAAGGCATTAATTAATAATGAAGTAGCAATTCTTACAGGAGGAACGGGCAATCCTTATTTTACAACCGACACCGCCTCTGCTTTGAGAGCAGTAGAAATAAAAGCTGATGTGATGATCAAAGGAACAAGGGTCAACGGGGTTTTTGATGCTGATCCTGAAAAAAACCCGGCTGCCGGATTTTTTCATGAACTTACATTTGATGAGGCTATCTCCAGACAGCTAAATGTTATGGATATCACAGCATTCACAATGTGCAGGGAAAACAACATGCCGGTTATTGTTTTCAACATGAACATAAAAGATAATCTCCAAAAGCTTATTTCAGGAGAAAAAATTGGAACTTTAATTAAAAATTAAATATATTTAGCCCCTTATTACCAGATAAAAATATTAAACCTATCCTTATGAACGAAGATGTGCAACTGGTTCTGGAAATAGCAGAGGATAAGATGAATAAAGCCGTCGCTCATCTCGAGCTGGAATTTAGCCGTATTCGTGCCGGAAAAGCAAATCCTCACCTGCTCGATGGAATTCTGGTTGAATATTATGGTGCTATGACACCGCTAAGCCAGGTTTCAAATATCTCTACACCTGATCCTAAAACTATTGCTATTCAACCCTGGGAGAAAAACATGATTGCACCTATCGAGAAAGCAATTATGGCCTCCAACATTGGGATCACTCCTGTTAATAATGGCGAAATAATCCGCATCATCATCCCTGCACTTACAGAGGAAAGAAGAAGAGATCTTGTAAAACAGGTAAAACAGGAAGGTGAAATCGCAAAAGTAAGTATCAGAAATGCAAGGCGTGATGCAAATGATGAACTAAAACAACTTCAAAAAGATGGACTTCCTGAAGATGAAACGAAGAAAGCTGAGTTGGAAGTGCAGAAAATAACAGACGATTATTCAGGTAAGGTGGATGAGGTTATTTCTTTAAAGGAAAAAGAAGTAATGACAGTCTGAGTGTTTTATTTTCTGCCTACCGGAATATTCAATTTTTGTAAAATTTTGCTACCTACCATTTCTTTTACAACATTAACAATGCTATTCGTATCGAACCCACAGAACCGAAACAGTTCTTCACGGGTTCCATGTTCAATAAATTCATCAGGAATACCCAGACGTCTGACCGTCGCATTATAATTATTATCATGTAAAAATTCCAGTACTGCACTGCCAAACCCTCCCATAAGTACTCCATCTTCCACTGTGATTATCAGATCAAAATGTTTCACTACCTGGTGTAAAACATCTTCATCCAATGGTTTTACAAACCTCATATCATAATGAGCAACAGATATTCCTGTATTTTCCAGTTTCCTGATAGCTTCAGAAACCAATATTCCGGCATAGCCGACGGTAAGAATGGCTATATCCTTCCCATGGCAAAGTTGCCTGGCTTTACCAACAGGTATTTCACTGAATTTTTGTTTCCAGTTTAGTGTTATACCACGACCTCTTGGATAACGGATACTAATGGGTCCATAGTCTTTTAACTGGGCAGTGAACATCATATTACGAAGTTCAAGTTCATCCATAGGTGCTGCCACAATCATATGAGGTATTAATCTCATATAGGCAAGGTCGAACACTCCATGATGGGTAGGCCCATCATCTCCAACAAGCCCGCCCCGATCAAGACAAAATATAACATTCAGATTCTGAATGGCCACATCGTGTATTATCTGATCATAAGACCTTTGCAGAAAACTTGAATATATATTACAATAAGGCTTCAATCCCTGAGATGCCAGACCGGCAGCAAAAGTAACAGCATGTTGCTCAGCTATACCCACATCATAAGTTCTTTCAGGAAGTTTATCCATCATTATTTTAAGGGAACAGCCCGTTGGCATGGCTGGTGTTATTCCAATGATCCTTTCATTTTTACAGGCAAGTTCAAGAAGTGTTTCCCCAAAAACATCCTGAAAACGCATTGGCAAGGCTGTATCTGTTTTTTCTGAAAAAATTTCTCCCGTGTATTTGTTGAATTTACCGGGTGAATGATATGCTGTCTGATTTAGTTCTGCCTGTTTGAATCCCTTACCTTTAACCGTTATACAGTGTAATAATTTGGGTCCGGGAATATCACTCAGATCTTTCAATAATTTCACCAGGTGTGTTATATCATGCCCGTCAACCGGCCCGAAATATCTGAAATTCAAAGCCTCAAACAGATTGCTGTGTTTTAACAGGAGGGATTTGAATGCATTTTCAATGGTTTGCACTGACGCCCTGGCATCGGGTGCTAACCTGTTGAAATGCCCCAGTAAGTTCCAGATTTCATTTTTAACTTTATTATAGGTTTTTGAAGTGGTAATATCCAGCAGATAATCCTTCATTGCCCCGACATTAGGATCAATGGCCATATTATTATCATTGAGGATGACCAGGAGATTGGTCTTTTCAATCCCTGCATTGTTTAATCCTTCATACGCCAATCCTCCGGTTAGGGATCCGTCACCTATTACTGCTACAACCTGTCGTTTTTCACCAAGATGCTGAAGCGCAAGGTCAATACCCAAAGCAGCAGAAATAGATGTGGAAGCATGACCTGTACCAAAAGCATCATATTCACTCTCACTGATTTTTGGGAAACCACTTATCCCTCCCCATTTTCTGTTTGTAGGAAAAACATCCCTCCTGCCAGTGAGTATTTTATGTGCATATGCCTGATGCCCGACATCCCATACTATTTTGTCATGCGGTGTATTAAAAACATAATGCAATGCTACAGTCAGTTCAACTACACCAAGGCTTGCACCAAAATGGCCCGGATTTGAAGAAACCTCATCGATAATAAACTTTCTTAATTCCCCGCTTAATAATAATAAATCCTCAACCTTAAGCTTTTTGAGGTCAGCAGGACTATTTATGTTTGTAAGAAGTGGAAAGTTTGATTCCTGATTCATACTTTTACCCGCAATAAAAATACTGCACAAAGATAATTAATTCTTTATCACCCTTAAAGTTATTTGCAACTATCGTATTGAAAAAAACTTACAGATTTTTTGTTAATACTATAATTAATTACTTTTTCCTGAATCAATTTTATTTATTCCGCCTCAATAAAATAATTTCCTAAGAATTGTTTCTATTGTTAGGCGGATTAACGTTGCGTCATTTTTCCAGGGGTAATTACCCCTGGCTATTTTATTGAAACCCCGGGATTATTCATTTGCACTCATTTACTCAATTTCTCAACCAGGACGCACAGCCGTGCGTCCCTACAACACCACCCAACCACTCAATTATATCCGATCCCGTAATCCCATGATCCCTTACTAACCTGATCCCCCACTTGATCCCGTGATCCCTTCATCTCCTTTATCCCGTAATCCCATCCGCATAGCATGCATGCTATAAGGCTACGTAACCACGTATCCACGTAACCACTCAACCACTTATCCACTTATCCACGTATCCACTTATCCACTCAACCACACCAAAACCTTTTCCCCTCCGCTATATGAAAACCAAAGTTTTTAATTTATTTTTGTGCCTTCTGAATTTTCATAAACTGATAATATTTATCCATGAACCAGGAAGAAATTTTTAAAAAACTCATCGCACATTGTAAAGAATATGGTTTTGTTTTTCAATCCAGTGAAATCTATGACGGACTGTCGGCTGTGTATGACTATGGTCAATACGGGGTTGAATTAAAAAATAATATTAAAAAATACTGGTGGGATTCCATGACATTGTTGCATGAAAATATCGTTGGGATCGACTCTGCAATATTTATGCACCCCACTGTCTGGAAAGCATCAGGACATGTTGATGCTTTTAATGACCCTCTTATTGACAATAAGGATTCAAAAAAAAGATACAGGGCTGATGTGTTGATTGAAGAAGAACTTGAAAAACTTAACACTAAAGCAGAGAGAGAAGTTGAAAAAGCTTTCAAACGCTTCGGGGATAAATTCAATGAAGAATTATTCCGTCAGACAAATCCCAGGATCATTGAAATTACTGAAAAAATTAATCTTCTTCATTCCCGCTATATTAATGCGTTAAATGACAATAATCTGAAAGAATTAAAGCAGATCATTCTGGATTTTGAAATTGTTTGTCCGGTGTCAGGGACCAGAAACTGGACTGATGTAAGACAATTTAACCTGATGTTTTCCACTGAGATGGGATCCACCTCAGATGGGGCATTTAAAGTATATCTGCGTCCTGAAACAGCACAGGGTATTTTTGTAAACTATTTAAATGTTCAGAAATCCGGAAGGATGAAGATCCCATTTGGGATTGCTCAGATCGGGAAGGCATTCCGCAATGAAATTGTTGCCCGTCAGTTTATTTTCAGAATGCGGGAATTCGAACAGATGGAAATGCAATACTTCGTGAAACCGGGGGAGGAACTGGAATGGTTCCGCATATGGAAGGAAACCAGAATGAAATGGCACAAAGCGCTGGGTTTTGGTGAAGACTGTTATCGTTTTCATGATCACGATAAGCCTGCCCACTATGCAAATGCAGCAACCGATATAGAATACCGTTTCCCGTTTGGATTTAAGGAAGTAGAGGGTATCCATTCACGAACAGATTACGATCTTGGAAGCCATGAAAAATACTCCGGGAAGAAACTTCGTTACTATGACCCTGAAACCGGGGAATCATATATTCCTTATGTCATTGAAACTTCAATTGGTCTTGACAGAATGTTCCTCCAGATCATTTCTGCTTCCTATTGTGAGGAAGACCTTTCTAAGGAGGAAGGAATAAAAGACATGAGAGTGGTAATGAAAATTCCTCCCGCATTGGCTCCTGTGCAAATTGCAGTACTCCCGCTGGTTAAAAAAGACGGCCTGCCTGAAATTGCCAGAGAAATAATCGATAAACTCAAATTTGAGTTTTATTGTCAGTATGATGAAAAAGATTCTATCGGGAGAAGATACAGAAGACAGGATGCCATAGGCACCCCTTTTTGTATTACTATTGATCACCAGACATTAAAAGACAAAACGGTTACCATAAGATACAGGGACAGCATGCTACAGGAACGCATTCTTATTGATAATCTGAATAACATTGTTGCGGATAAGTTGAGTTTTAGAAAACTGTATGAAAAATTAATCTAAGGGCATTTCTAAAAACATAAAATATATGAAAAAAATCCTGCAATTAATAATTCCTGATCTGCTGGCTATTATTGCTTTTGTGATAATATCCTGCGTTTATTTCAGTCCTGTCATCGAAGGTAAAGTATTGCCGCAGAGCGACATGATCCAGGTGCGCGGTATGATAAAAGAGATCAACGATTACCACGAAGCAACAGGTAAGCATTCCTTATGGACTAATTCAATGTTTGGAGGTATGCCTACATACCAGATAAAGGGTCTTGACGTGTTTAATTTATTTGCTAAACTTCAGTGGGTTGGACGTTTATTCCTGCCATATTTTACTATAGGTGTGCTGTTTGTTTATCTTGCCGGCTTTTATTTTCTTCTCCGTATATTACATATCAGGCATCTGTTATCATTTGCAGGAGCAATTGCCTTTGCATTCATATCATATAACCTGATCATTATTTATGCAGGTCATATTTCCAAAGCTTATGCTATAGGATATATAGCTCCTGCAATAGCAGGAATTATCCTTCTTTACAGAGGAAAATTCATATCGGGGGGAATAATATCACTGGTAAGTATCGGAATTCAGATTTCCTGTAATCATTATCAGATAACCTACTACATGTTTCTCACCATTGGATTATTTATCCTTTTTAAAGCCATAGAATCATTTAAACAAAAACAACTCAGAAATTTTTTTATTGCCTCATTCATTTTTGCATGCTCCGTTATTATATCTCTTTTTCCTAACATTGCTATATTCTGGATGACTTATGAATACGGAAAATTTACTACAAGAAGTCCATCAGAATTAACTGATAATAAAACGGACAAAACAACAGGACTGGATAAAAGTTATATTTTAAATGACTACAGTTATGGCATAGCTGAAACCATGAATCTTCTGATACCCAATTTCATGGGCGGGCCATCCGCTTCTCCTCTTCCTTCCGGGGGAGAAGTATCCAGCCTATTAAAAAGAAGCGGATATCCGGAACATGAAATACAAAATATTATCTCACGAATGCCCACATATCACGGCCCCCAACGATTTACAGTAGGCCCTGTTTACATTGGTGCAGTTAGCATATTTTTATTCGTCATGGCCCTTTTTCTGCTGAAAGGGACTATAAAGTACTGGCTCGTAACTGCCTTTACTTTTTCAATAATGCTGGCATGGGGTAAACATTTTCTTTTATTATCAGAATTTTTCATAAATTATGTTCCGGCATACGACAAATTCAGAACAGTATCAATGATCCTGGTCATTACCAGTTTTGTCATTCCTTTTGGCGCCATTCTGGGCCTGAAAAAAATCCTTAATCCCGAATATCCTTTAAGGAATGCTTTTAAATCCCTGAAATATGGATATTTTATTACAGGAGGGATCTGCCTTTTCTTCGGGTTAATAGGATATAATATGTTGAATTATTCATCTTCCGGAGATATTAATATGCCGGCTCAGATATTGGATGCACTGAAAGCCGACAGGGCTTCCTTACTCCGTGCAGATGCTTTCAGATCACTGGGTCTGATTACAGCAGGTGCTGTACTTATTTATTCTGTCCTGAAAAAGAAGCTGTCTGAAAAATATTTTCTCATTGCCATATCAGTACTGTTTTTTATCGATCTCTGGCCTGTCGGAAAAAGATATCTTAATAACTCCCATTTTGTAAGTAAAAAAGCTGACAGGGAAATAATATCTCCCTCAGCTGCCGACCTTCAGATACTTCAGGATACCACATATTACAGGGTGCTGAACTTAAGTCTCGATCCTTTTAATGACGCGTCCACTTCATACTTCCATAAATCAATAGGCGGATATCATGGGGCAAAATTAAGAAGGTATCAGGAGATTATTGAAAAACATATATCCCGATCCAATTTGGCAGTAATTAATATGTTGAATACTAAATATATAATTCAACCTTCAGATGACCGAAAGTCGAGAACCGTGATTAATAATCCGGATGCATTAGGAAATGCATGGTTTGTTGACAGCTTATTATGGGTTAATTCAGCAGATGAAGAAATCGAAGGATTAAACCATATCAACCCCATGATAACTGCAATAATTAACAAAAAGTCCGGCAACAATATAAATGAAAGTATTATATTTCCCCCTGATTCTGCCGATCATATCACACTTTTGTCCTATGCTCCTGATGAACTGATCTATATGGCAAGTACCGGAGGTAACCGGTTTGCTGTTTTTTCTGAAATATATTACCCCAAAGGCTGGAAAGCGTTCATTAACGATATACCTGCAGAACATGTGCAGGTTAATTATATTTTACGGGGAATGGTTATTCCTGAAGGAAATCATGTCATAAGATTTATATTCCAGCCTGATTCATTTTTTATAACAAAGAAAATCGCCGGAATATCTTCCGTTCTTATTTTACTTCTTATTTTTGGGGGTGTTTATCAGGAGATAAAATCCCGATATAAAACTGTCGACAATGATTTAAATGCGGATTAGAATATAATGATCTCAGAATCGGCTGTGTTTTAAAAAATAAATAACAAACCTTCCGGCAATAATAAAGTGTTGAAAAAAAGCAGGGAAAAACCCAAATTCTTTGATCATTATAATAAACCTCTCCTTTAATGCACGGATAATGTTGGATTTGTTCATGCCTCCATCCATAAAACGAGAGATAACAGTACCCGTATTAACAATACCCTCGGCACTCTTTAAACTCTGCAAAACCCATAAATAATCAGATGCTATCCTGTATCTTGTATCAAAAAAAGGAGTAATACTTCTTCTTACAATAACAGACTGATGGCAAACCACCATCCCGTTTTTCATCTCTCTCCATGTAAGCTTTTCCGGAGCCTTAAGCCTTCGCAGGCCAATCTCCTTTCCCTGCTGATCAACTATCATTGTTTCACCATAATATATATCTGCCTCTGTTGCCGATGATGTGAAAATTAAGCTTAATACTTCATCATTATAAAGCATGTCGCCGGCATTCAAAAACATAACATATTCTCCGGTTGCCATTTTTAAGCCTTTATTCATCGCATAGTACAATCCTTCATCTATTTCGCTTATCCATTTACTGACCAAAGATTCATATTTCTTAATAATATCAATTGTGCCATCTGATGACCCTGCATCAATAATAATAAATTCAATGTTTTTATATTTTTGATCCTGTACACTGCGGATAGTGCTCTCAAGATATTTAACAGCATTGAAAACTACTGTGATTATTGTGATTTTGGGATATGTCATATTATTGTATGAATTGATAAAACATATTCTCCTTTGTGTACCCGTTTGAACATAGCAGTAAGATGGTTCAATGAGAAACAATATGCATAAACCCTCCTTGTTTACCGATGGACAGGCATCAGAAAATTAAGCCTGGAAAATACTCCTAAGAATAGTCTTATAAACATTATCAACTGAACAAGATCAAAAATAATCAAAATTTATTACTTAAATCTAATCTAAATATTATAAATTTGATTTTATGCAATTGCTAAATTATCTGTTTCAGTACTATCAAAGGTAATATTAATTATTTACATATTCTTTTTAATATCCAATACAATGAAAGCAAAAATTATTGCCCTTTTTCTATTCATACTTGTATTTCCCAGTTTATATTCTCAAATTACATTAGTTCTTCAGAATGATTCCACATCTGGTATGGATACAGATATTAATTACTATTACCCGGATAAGAACTGGGGAGATCTTCATCGATTCCGAACCGAAGCCTGGACTTATTTTGGTGATCTTTCCATCATGAGATGCTTATTATATTTTGATTTAAGTTCCATCCCGATAAATTCACATATTGCTTCAGCAGTACTGTCATTATATCACGATAATGATTTGGAACATTCAACATTATCAGGTTCAAATGCGTGCTGGCTTCAAAGAGTTACCTCCCCCTGGGATGAATATTCAGCCTCGTGGAACAGTCAACCTTCAACCACAACTGTAAATCAAGTGGCTATTGAAGCATCTGAAACAACAGATCAGGATTATCCTCATATTGATGTTACAAATTTAATTCAAGATATGGTAGATATTCCAGATAGCAGTTATGGTTTCCTCTTAAAATTGCAAACTGAAGAAATATACAGAAGATTATCCTTTGCTTCAAGAGAAAATATTGATCCTGCTAAACGCCCTAAACTTACAATAGATTATTATGATTGTATAGCTACCTTTTATGACACAATAAGAGTTACAATATCAGACACCCTGAAAATCACTGTAACTGATACTCTTATTATTAATGTCACCTTAACGGATATCGATCTTAATGACGTTTATAGTAAAATTAAAATATATCCAAACCCAACCCATGATATAGTTTTTATAGATGTAAGTGATCATGCCAACTTAACTAACTATAAAATAAAAATTATTAACACCTTATCAGAAACAATCTTTATCTCTGCCATTGATCAACAAATTTTTGAAATAAGCATTAATCAATTTGGAGCAAAGGGCTTATATTTTATTCAATTATTTGATGAAAGTGACAATATTCTGGATATTCGAAAGATAATATTACAATGATATAATCGACGGATTATATTCTTTCACAATATACTATATAATATTGAGGTACTATAAGCCTTAATATGGGTCGAATTCCTAACTTTCTTAATGGTGTAGTCCATTTCTCCGAATCAATAATTTTCCAACCGGTTTTTTTTAATAAAAAATCGAACTGCCGGCTTTCAAATTCATGAAAATGCTTGTCACGATCATCATCCTCATTCCAGTGAGCCTTAACAAAAAACATATTTAAGGGTACCGAAGCAATTAATTTGTCTGCCTTGATTTCTTTTAAGATATTATATGGAGCAAGAAGGTGCTCAAACACTTCAAATGATGTTACAACCTCGATAGTCTTATCATGCACGGATTGAAAATCCTTATCAAGATCTTCTCCCTGAGTGTTTTTTACATCAAAACCTTCAGAGATCAAAATCTCAGATAAAGGATTTTTAACACCTAAATCAAGTATTCTGGCCGGAGGGGATATATGCTTATTTACAAAATCCAGGGTTTTCATATATCGCCATCTAAGTAATCCCTGTTGCTTATTCATGCTTTACTTATTTTTAACCGGACATTCCTTTAACGATCGCGTCTATTACTCTTTGAGCTGTTCTGCCATCCCATTTCTCAGGAACTTTACCTGATTTCCATTTCCCATTTAAAGCTGCATCAACATACTCCAGCATTTTATCAGTATCAGATCCTGCAATAACATTTGTTCCCATGCTCACCGTAATAGGTCTTTCAGTATTCTCGCGCAATGTTATACAAGGTATTTTCATTACAGTGGTTTCTTCCTGTATCCCCCCTGAATCGGTTATTACCAGACGAGAGCAACTTGTCAGCTTTTGAAAATCAAGATACCCAAGAGTATTTTCAATTATGAAGTTATGCATAGTTCTAATTTTCCTGTCTAGTCCAAACGCATCTATGTTTTTCATAGTTCTGGGATGAACGGGAAATATAACAGGAATTTTTTTCTGAATAATATTAAATGCATCAAAATATCTTTCAAGTTGTTCTTTTTGATCTACATTTGAAGGTCTGTGCATTGTCAGTAATATATATTCCTTTTCTTTCAGTCCATGTTTTTCCAGTATCTTACTTTTAGCTGACAGCGGCAAAAAATGATATAGTGTATCAATCATAATGTTCCCTACACATACTATTTTCTCAGGAGATATTCCTTCTCTTAACAGATTCCGGCTTGCATCTTCTGATGGTGTAAGAAGCATATCGGCCAGCACATCTGTTACCAGGCGATTGATCTCTTCAGGCATAGAACGGTCATTGCTTCTTAATCCGGCTTCAAGATGAACCAGTTTAATTCCTGATTTTGCAGCTACCAGGCTACATGCCATAGTTGAATTTACATCTCCCACAACGAGAATTATATCAGGTTTTTCTTTATTGCAAACATCATCGAATTTCTCCATGATTTTTGCTACCTGTTTTGCCTGAGAATCTGAGCCAATACCAAGATTAATATCAGGGTACGGTATATTCAATTCTCTAAAAAACTGCTCAGACATATTCTCATCATAATGCTGCCCGGTATGTAATAAAACAGGTTCAATATCCGCATGAGCATACATAGCTGCCATAACAGGCGCAATCTTCATAAAATTAGGTCTTGCCCCGACGATATTTAAAATTTTCATTCTCTTGTTGTTAACTCAGTATATGCAGGTTTTATGTTCAATGAAAGTTATTGACCCAGAACGTACTTAAAAGCAGACACATAACAATCTGCTACCGTCCTGAGATTTATTTCTTCTTTAATAATATGCACAGAATTTTTACTAAAAATACCTATTTTTTCAGGATGAGTAAAAAGATAGTCTAATTGTTCAAAAAGACTTTGTTCATCTCCATCTTTAAAATACAGACCATTATAGTTGTGCCGCACCAGTTTCTTCTCAGTGCCATCTGCAACACTGCAAATTACGGGTTTTCCAAAGCCCATAGCCTCATTTATGGATAAACCCCCGTAACCAGCCAATACATATACAGTTGATACCATAAAATATTTACCCAGGCTATCATAATCATATAATGCACCCGTCCATATGAGTGAATCTTCAATTTGCATTTCCCGGGCAAGTTGACGAAGATTATTCTCTTCAGGGCCATCTCCAACAATTACCAGTTCTGTGTCAGGGAACTTATTTTTCAGTTTTGCTGCCACCCTGATAAGCATGTCTACTCTTTTCCATTTTACAAGTCTTCCCACATGCAACATCCGGAAACGATTTTCAGGTAAAACAGGAGGACTCTTTAATAACCTTTCTTTTGCTTCAAATAAAGCATCTGTATCAGGGGTATTATCGCAAATAAAAATATTTTCCCTGGCAACACCATAGGTGGGTATAATGTCAACTGCAATATCACAATAATTGACAGTAGCATCACAATGAGAATAATAAAATTTCCTGATCCTGCGCATAGCCCAAATGTTAACCAGTGAGGGCCTCTGAATTGTGTGATTTTCATCAAATATGTAATTGTCCCTGTAAAATTTCCATTCTTCGCGATAAGGAGGAACCTGAAATGGAATTTCACGAATAATGATCTTTATGTTGTTTTGTTTCAACAGGAATAAAAATGCCGGCTTAAAAAATAACGATAACATATATGGCCAAACCATAACAATAATATCAGGCTTTATTTCCTTAATAACAGAATTTATTTTCTTAAAGAAATACTTTTGATATATAGTTTTATACTCTTTTAATTCTATTAGATTGAAATATATTCCCTCTTTGGTCATTTTTACGTTTTGTCCTACAGTTTTGCTTTTTCCTGAAGGAATAACAACATTTACATCTACTCCTTTTTTGCTGATAGCATTCAATAATGCAGGAAGATAATGTGGCATTCCGCCGAATAAGAATAGTACTTTCATTTATGTAATTCAATAATCAATTCGTGCAAAAATAGCGTTTTTATTTTCCAGGGATATTTACATTGGTTCAATTAATATCATTAAAGGGAAATTCTGATGGTCTTTGCAGGGTTCATTAATAATTGACCGGCATAAATATCTGATTCAGTAATAATATCAAGTGAGTATGTATCTAAAAATAATCAGTTTTAAAAACTTGATTTAAAATCCGGTTTATGTCAGCAGACAAGCGTAAAATTACAGTTAAAAACACATAAATTACTCCCGTCACAAAGCACTTTATAATTATGTCTATCAAATAATTAGTTGATACAGGAATAAAATATCCTCCCAGGAAGGAAGCCAAACCTGCGAGGATCAGTAAGAAAATTCTGTAATTAAAAGGATCCAGCTGAAATTTTACTCTTAAATATATATATCTCAATAATGATATTAACCCGTAAGATACCATTATAGCAATAGCTGTACCTGTTATTCCTGCCACAGGTATTAAAATTAATATGAAAACCACCATTAAGATAAGAAAGAGAAGGATAAAAAAGGTATTAATACGATAATACCCGGATGTCTGCAGAATAGTGCTGCTGATCCCGGTAGCCATTTCGATCACATTTTTAATACCAATAAAAAATATAACCCATTTACCCGATTCGTATTCTTTGGGTATTATCATAAATATATTATCAATATTAACCCAAAGCAAAATAAACAGCAACACGGCAACCCAGGTCTGTATATTTGTACTTTTTTTATAAATCCGGCTGATTATTTTCAAATCGTTATTTTTCCAGGCATCTGCAATAATGGTAGTAGAAATTTTTAATAAAGGTCGTGATGGAATTAGAATTATAGTAGCGAAGAAGAACGTTGTTGCATAGATCCCGGTGAGTGAAATCCCAAGATAATGATTTACCATTATGCTGTCAAGCTGCAAGACGGCGATGGCGCCAAATCCTGTTAAGATTCCATGAAAGCAGAGATTGAGAATTTCACGCCATAAAACAGGATTAAAGATATTCCCGGGTTTTTTGAATTGGAATTCTCCGTTAACTATTATTTTAAATATCAGTATCAGGGTAGGAAGAGATAGTGCTAACACATACAACAGTACAAGAGTATGAAAGCTGACTTTGTCAAAAAAATAAAAAACAACTGCAATAAGAATGAATACCCGCTGTACCAGCTCTTTCAAAACCGTGCCAATCACAGCATCATACAGGGCTTTAATATAACTGTCAAATAATCCGAAAAAAAGTGTAAAAAAGATCAGTGGAATGAGGTAATTAAAATACCTTATGAAAATAGCTGACTCTTCTAAATTATTACGGATAATCATAGGTTTCAGGATATGCAGAGTCAGAATGGAAAGCAGAAAACCTCCAAAAGATATTGTCAGTGCAACCACAATAAAACCATTATGACCCGATTCTTTATCTCTGAAATATGGAAACAGACGATTAATAACATTAGGAAAACCAAGACTGGCGAGTTGGGCGAAAAGCATTGAGAATGAAACCAGCAACTTAAGGAGACCTATTTCAGAAGCAGATAATATTCTTGGAAAAAGAATAGCTGTTGTAATAAAACCAATCCCAACACCTATGTATGAATATATTGTCCCCTTAATTGACTGTTTTTGTATAATACCCATTAGATCAAACTATAGATAAATTATAGTGACAAGTGACAAGTGACGGGTGACAAGGGCAGAGATTCACATTTTATCCATAAGTATACTGTGAATATGTAAACCGTATCTCATCCACCGGAACGCAGTGCAGCTGGACTTGTCCCCGTCACCTGTCACTTATCACTTATCCCTCTGTCACTTGTCCCTCGTCACTTATTGCGCATACCTCCCTCGATCCCGTGATCCCGTGATAGCGTGATCCCTCATCCCGTCCCCCGTCACTCGTCACTCGTCACTTCCTCCTAATACCTGTTCACCCACCTGTATCTTCTCGCATTATCCCCGATTTTCAAAGAAAGAAATACTTCATGTGAACCGGAATTATATTTGCGGATAGAAGATAAGGCATAATCATAAGCATACCCGATATATAACTGATTAGCCCTGATACCGAAAAGTGCTGATAATGATCCGTTGGTTCTGTATGATAATCCAAACCAATAATCATTTCCATAATTCAGTTTACAGGAAAGATCAGCCTGGGGCAAAATCTGTTCAGATGTTTTAATTAAAAATGAAGGTTCAATATCATACCCATTCTCAAAGAAAAACTTATACCCACCCATAATAAAATAATGCCTGTGCATTTTCAGGGCTGCCAGATCAGAAGTGCCTATTTTCAGGACAGATTCAAATAACTGATTTGCACTAAACCCAATATAATATGTATCATTAGAGAAAAATACCCCGAAATTGGCATCAGGGATTAACGCTACGGTGTTCAGATTAGCCTGTGCAACAGGATCTGTAATATCCATGTAGGTTAGTTGGGTTTCATCAATCTTATACTGGTACATCTGCCCGCCTAACCCAAATGAAAGCTGATTACGATGCATATAGATATGATATGCATAAGTAAACTGCGCTCCTGTGCGACTCACAAGCCCGTTTACATCATTAAAAAAAAAGCCTCCTAATCCAACCCTTCCTTTTGTACTGGGTTTTAAAACATTGTTTCTTACGGGCCGGTTTTTTATGTGGTATGATTGCCGCAACAATCTTGTTTGTCCGCTCAGAGAATACGTCAGGGGAGCATTTTCAAACCCTATCCATTGCTTTCTTGATGTCAGGTTAAAGGATGTATACCCATCATACCCTGCCATTGCAGGATTTATAAGGAATCCGTTATTCTTATACTGAGTAAATAAGGGGAGTTGCTGGGCATTTAAATTAAAATAATTTAACCCGGCCAAGATCATCAGAATTATATATAATAATTTTCCTTTCATTCTTCCAGTCCTGTTATACTAAATTATCTGATAATAGTTACAACTCCGACCACAGGATCTTTACCTTTTCTAAGATGAAGTATATAATGATACGAATCAATCGGCATATCCCGGCCTTTATAGGTCCCGTCCCATTTTCTTTCATAACCATTACCTGAAACAAATATCAGCTCACCCCATCTGTTAAATATTTCAACCCTGGCTTCCGGATAAATCTCAATATTCCCAATTTCCCATGTGTCATTATATCCGTCACCATTGGGGGTGAATGCGGTAGGAATGATCAGGCAGGAATTGTTGACACTGGCAAGATAGGTGGTGTCTGTAAATAAACATCTGTTATTATCTTCAATATTAACAATATAAACTCCCTCTATAAGTGCATCCAGATAATATCCCCGTGTACCGTCCTGCCATATAAGCGTAAATGGAGCAGTACCTCCTGAAATATCAGTAATCTCAATACTTCCATCATATGTATCAGGGCAGAATGGCATGGTTAATTCCTTGTTTATTTTTATCGGGTCGGGTTCATTTAGCGTCGTGAAAGTATCTATGCTGCAATCGTTGAGGTCTGCAATTCTGACTTTGTATTCTCCCTTTGGAAGTCCGGTTACCAGAGGACCTGTTTTAGAAATGTCCTCCCATATAATAGAATATGCCGGAGTACCTCCCCAGACAATTAGATTTATCTCGCCGTCTGAAGAACCATGACACTGGGGATCATCAGGATAGATCTCTGCCATAACCGGTGTGGGTTCAACAACTAATACTGAATCAACCATTCTGCAATCGTTCTCGTCAATAATATTCAACACATACATTCCTGCAGGCATATTCATTAGCAATGAATCAGTTTCAGTTCTTCCTTCCCATTCATATGCATATAGGCCATAACCCCCTGTTACAGTGGTATATATATCAGCATCAGATCTGCCAAAACAGGAAATCATCCTGCCATTATATTTCAAAGGAACTTCAAAGTCAATTTTTATCTCAGGGGGTTCGGCAACTTCAACTGTATCACTTAGTTGACAATCATTTGCATCAATGATGTCTACATAATATATGCCCATAAATACCGAATCCAGATCCTCCAGAACATCACCGGTATTCCAAAGATATGAATAACTTTCCACGCCCCCGCTCACCGTCAGATCAATTGCCCCGTTATTAAACCCAAAACAATTTACAGGCACTACAACAAATGAAGATACTAATTTTTCAGGCTGAACCAGTTCAAATGACCAGTCACCGGCACAACTATTTTCATCAATGATATTCACATGGTAAGAACCTGCCGACAGCCCTGTCTGGTCTTCTTCTGAAACATCCAACCCACTTCCATCCGGTGTTGCCCATGTAAAATTATACGGAAGAACACCCCCTGATGTATTTAGACTTATAGCTCCATCCGAACCATTGAAACAGGAAATGCCATAGCCGTTATTATCAAACAGGACCGGATTAATATTCAGGGTATCGGGCTGGGTAATTTCCATATCCCAGCTGGCCTGACAGTTTATTTCATCCGTAACCTGTAATGTGTACAATCCGGCGGGCAACAATTCCTGATTTAGCTTTGTATCTTCTGTAATTATCCCGTTTGATGTAGTCCACAAATAACTGTGATTTCCATAACCACCTGTTAAATTAAGTTCTAAAACAGAATTATTAAATCCGAAACAGGAAACATTGTACCCGTTGTAATCTGAGATAAATATTGTATCAAGGAGGAATTCATCCGGTTGCAGAAGGGTATACGAGCCGGCAGCCTGACATCCCAGGGAGTCATTAACCACAAAATTATAGGTGTCGGCAGGAAGGTTGAATATATCACGGGTGGTTTGGAAGAAAGCCGGATCATTATCCCTTGTCCATGCATAATGAATATTAGCCGGCCATTTTTCAGTATGTCCTCCGGTAATAGCAAGGTTAATAACTCCATCTTCGAAGCCGAAGCAGCTAACATCAAAGGGAGGGTTCTGCAAAGCCCCTGTTCTGGTTACAACTACAGGATCAGGTTGTGAAAGCTCAACCCAGTCAGAAAACCCATAGCATCCCAGATTATCGATAACTTCCAGTGTATAGAAACCGGCTTTCTGATTCCATATCCTGTCAACACTGGAATATAACGGATCAACAGAACCGGTGTTAAGTTCTTCCCAGAAATAAGAATAGGTTGAAACATCACCGGTTCCTCCATCCAGACTTACCTGAATAAATCCGTTACTTTCATCATGACATCTGATATTATAATCTCCGAACTGGCTAATGCTGGTAACAGTGACAGTTATTGGTGTCGGGGGATCAAGGAAATAGACCCTGTTTGTAACGCAAGCATTTGTATCTGTCAGGGTAAGTATATATTGGCCAAACCTAAGATTATCCAGATCTTTTGTGTACCATACCCCATATTCCGGTCCATTCCACTGGTATTTATAATCAGGCGTTCCTCCCTCAACAGTAAGATGAATTGAAGCATCAATAAGCCCGCAGGTTTGTTGCTCAATGGTTTCAGTAATTATCACTTTTGGTGGCTGTGTAATGGTATAAGCTGTATTATATGAACAACCTATCAGGTCATGTACATTTACTGCATATGTTGAAAATAACGTGCTTGTATCCGCCCTTATATTGTAAAGATCTTCTATATCCGGATCAGTAAGCGGGTTACCGTCTTTTGTCCAATAATAAGTATAAGGACTGAGATAATACCCGCCATGTACTGTAAGATCAAGGTAAGTAGTCAGATTAAAACATTGTATGTTGTATCCTCCTATGAATGTATCAGTTTGAGCGACAGTAAACAATTCAGGAACAACCTTGACCACTACTGTTGTATCGCGGCCTTTCACACAATCAAAACCGGGTCTTGCATTATAAATAACCGGCGTAAATATATAATGTATCTCCTGTATACTGTCGCTTGTGTTTTCCAGGATATCAGTGAAAGCAGAAAGATCATTATCTATATCTGATTTCACCCCATTCACAAATTGATAAACGGTACTGAGTTTATATCCTATCACACCTGTAGTGATCTGTTCATTGAAGAAAGAGAACTCAACAGAAGAATTATTGCAGAGTACGGTATCTTCCACAGGAATGAATGCCTGGATTATTGGGGTAGGATTAAGTGTAAGTGTTACAGTTTCCTTTATACCCATCCCGCAGTATTCATCAACTCCCCTGTTCCGGTAGTCTCTGAAAACAGGAGTTAACCGGTAAGTCACCGTTTGCAGGTGAATCCGGTTATTAATAAGGAAATCTGTTATATCTGCCAAAGGATAATACCCATCCGGGGATACTCCGCTGACATCACCGGTAAACGATGATTCAAGATAATAATATTTTTCACCGGTATGTGTAGGATTCCCGGATAACAATTCAATGAGAATTTCAGATGAATCGCAGTAAATATCAAATTCCGGAATAGCTGTGAGTCTCGGCGTCGGATTCAGATATACGGTAATTGTGGTGTCAAACCCGTTTTCACAATATTCAGAAGGATTATTTCCCCTGGGATCCATAAACCGTGGCCTTATGGTATAACTTATTTTCTGAAGCGAATCAGTATTGTTAACCAGATCATCAGAGAACAAATCCAGGTCATTCATGAAATATTGCCCGGGAACAAGTGTGTTGCTTACCGCTCCGGCTTCATAATCAATTTCAATCCTGTAAACTTTATCGCCTAAAACAGGTCCGTTAAGTGATTCAATAGTAAATGTGAACGAACTGGTATCACAATAAATGGTATCCGGTATCTGAACCATTAGTTTAGGCCTTGGATTCACCCATATCCTGATTGTCCTGCGAACCCCGTTTTCACAGTATTCTCTTCCGGCACGAGGATCTTTGATTTTCGGAATAAATATATAATCAATATATTGGAGTGAATCAGAAATATTTCTCACCGTATTCTGAGGATAATTAGGCATATCTATGTCGGTATCTCCGGAAACATTAATAAATGCGCCTATATTGGAAGCTACAAACTGCACATCATATTTCCATTCCCCATCTCCAACCCAGCTTGTGTTACCTGTCTGCACATCAAAATCGACCCCCTCATCATCACAAATGATGGTATCAGGATTGGGGGTCACAATAATCCGCGGTTGCGGATTGATATAAACCTTAATGATCCTTGCGACTCCGTTTTCACAATAATCCTTGTTTGTCTTAACGTCTTTGATCTTAGGCATAAATGTATATTCAATCCATTGAACACCGGGGCTGTTATTTATCAGATTCTGATTAAAGATTTCATTTTCAAGGTCAAATCCTCCCTGTTCTCCATCAATAGAAGCAGCATCACTTATGTCAGATATAATGACATCATATACCCAATTACCCTGAACATGTCCGTTCCCTGTAGCAACACTAAAGGTAATTCCTTCGTCGTGGCAAAGAATGGTATCGGGAAGGTAATCTACAAAAATGCGTGGTTGCGGATTAACGATAACGCTGACTTCCTGAACAATACCATGCGCACATTCTGCAATAGTGCTGCTAACATTTATTATACGCGGGATAAAGCGGTAAACAACGGTCAATGCCATGGTGTCGGTATTCATCAGACCTGATTGATCGAAAGTTCCGGGTGCAAATCCTGCTCCTCCGGAAGCATTAATAATTCCTGCCGGAGCATCCACTTCTACATCATACAGCCATGTTCCAATGGTGGTGGGATTTCCGGATGCCACGGTGAAGGTGATGCCGTCGTTGTAGCATAGGGTGTCGGCGGTGGGGGAGACTATTAATCGTGGCGTCGGGTTAACGTAGATGGTCAGCGTCGTGTCGCCGCCCTGGTCGCAGTACCCAAACGGTGCCCCCGGACGGTTATCATAAATGCGTGCCTTGAAGGTATACG